>Ga0160427_10000004_pt1 | contig 303016 bp, 254 predicted proteins | sample SolpanmetagenomL_FD_108194 | JGI IMG/M metagenome (GOLD analysis project Ga0160427, IMG submission 108194) | Solar panel surface microbial communities from Lawrence Berkeley National Laboratory, California, USA - L | ecosystem: Engineered > Built environment > Solar panel > Unclassified ...
AGGTTCGAGGCGGAGCAGCAGCTTCAAGCTATGAAAAAGGAAATGGAACGTAGAGATCGGGATAAATCTCGTAGATTGGATGGTATAGAGAGAGCTTTGGAAAGAGTTAGTAGTGCGAGAAGAATGCTTAGTGGTCAGCCGCCTTGAAGTTCTATAAACTGCTCGAGGACATCTTATTATGATTGAGACTCATGACTCAACCAAATTACTCAGGAGTAGCGTGAATGGACTGTCGTCCATCTTTACTCAAGGCTGCTTTATTTCTGTCGTGCTACTACGGTGTATTTCGCTGATTAAATACCTGCATCGGGTCGATCAAGTACTGACTCGCAACGGACCACGATGCGACATTCCAATCCAATAGCGTCTCTGCTGAACAACAGGGTGGAGCGTTATCTGAGTTTAGCATTGGAAGTTCAGACAGTGAGTAGAAGGTGGGGTGACTTGGGATCATATACTGTAACACATTTATGTGGAATGATTGTCAGTCGCACTGAGTGGACCTAGTAGATCTATATTGAAGTGGTGTAATGAGATCGCGAATGATGTAGATCATTACATAGGAGAGGAATGAGATGATATGTTTAGCTATATTTAGACTAAAAGATACTACTGTATCTATATGAGCATATTTTGCTTCATAATGTAAATATCCAATCACGTTGTGTATATAGTCATGCTCTATTCACAGATCATTTGCTCATTTCGTGTGTAGATGGGACTACCAACTCTGGGGTACTAGATAGATATATCACATCATGCGGTGATTGAACTGGTGACAGAGTATGTGAACGTTTTGTGTCGCCGGAATTAGCGGATTTAATTTTTCTTATGTACTGTACTGTACATTTATGGTCAACCTAGATCCAAGTGAATACTAGAAAGGCTTGAAAGTCAGCAAAGATGGCCCCCAAACGCATGACTGCGAATCCAATCGCTCCTTCACGATATAGAGCCGGAAAAGCAGTTCGGGGAGATGTAGCATCATCAGAATCAGAATCCGACTCCGAGTCGGAAGAAGAACGAGGAAATACTTCAAAGAAAGCAAACACACGACCTCCCCCACCAAAAGCAGCGTCGTTTCCAAAATTCATCACAAAGACACAAGCGCCCACGTCGGAATCGTCGGCACTGATCGCAGCAGCACAAGCAAGAGATTTGGCGAGAGATCCGTCCGAACCTAACAACGATGGATTCGTCACTGCATCCGACTCATCCGACGGGGAAGATTCTCAAACCTCCGCATCTGGAGACGACGACGAAGAGGAAGAAGAAGATGATGATAGCTCTTCTTCCGAAGAATCTTCCTCTGTACAAAAACCACGATTCATCGCTCCGACATTCATTCGCAAATCCGACCGTGTGCAATCTTCCTCCACCACCGCGCCTCTCCACGCCCAATCCGCCCCTTCGACATCCACGACCGAACGCACCGACGCACTGCTCGAATCTCAGATCCAACTCCGAGCAGCACAGCGTCTTGCGGCGCAGAAAGCATGGGACGACGTCGACGAGTCAAACGACGTGGACGACCGGGACGATCTCGACCCCGAAGCGGAACACGCTGCGTGGCGACTGCGGGAATTACTGCGGTTGAAGCGCGACAGGACGCAGATCGAACTGGCGGAGAAAGAGCGGGAAGAAATCGAGCGGCGGAGGGGGTTGAGTGTTGCGGAACGAGAGCGCGAAGATGAAGAGTTTATTAACAAGCAGAAAGAAGGGAGGGAAGAGAAGGGGAAGCTAGGGTATATGCAGAAATACTTTCACAAGGGAGCTTATTATCAACCCGACAACAACGATGACGATGATGATGAAATGGATGGAAAAGATGGAGGGGTAAAAGATGTGAAGAATAGGGATATTGTAGGGAGAAGATTCGAGGATGATGCTGCGAATAGAGAATTGTTGCCGGGATTTTTACAGATTAGAGACATGACGAAATTAGGAAAAAAGGGGAGGACGAGGTACAAGGATTTGAAAAGTGAAGATACGGGTTCTTTTGGTGGAGACTTCAGGGAGAGAAAAGGAAGAGGAGATGCGGGAGGTAGATATGACGACAAGTCGGAAAGGACTGGTGCGAATAATGTTGCGGTTGGTGATAGAAGGAGAAGAGAAGATGATCATGATGGTGATGATAGAGGAGATGGGAAAAGACAACGAACTTGAAAATGAAAAGATTAATGATTGACATGCTACGTTATGAATGTGTATGATTATGTACAATATGTTCTATATATACAAAGTAGGAGGATCATATAAAGATGGATTCACCAATTGTCAAAATTACCAAATCCTCCTCCTCTTCCTCCACCCAATTTCGGTTTCTTCTTCTGTGGCTCAGGAGGTTCTTCCCATTCCTCAATAATCTCATCTCCTACGTTCGCAAGATCCGGAGAATTATTTACATTCATATACTTTCCTACAACGTTACCAAGATCATCGCTCGTAGCTACTTTACCATTAGATCCAATCTTCTTTCCAGTCCATGTTGTTCTATCGTCTTCTGCACCTCCAGCTTGTCTAATCGCTTCATCCATTTTCTCCTTGCCTTCTTTCTCTTTCTGGGACTTTAAAAACTCCTCAAACGGATCAACGAGAACGTTTACAGTCTTGATAGAACATTCATCGACAGGTCTATCTTTATCATCTGTCTTGACGTTCTCTAAACGAATCAACGTGTCCATACCTTCTACAACTTTACCAAAAATAGTATGTTTACGATTCAAATGTTTAGTTTCACCATATGTGATGAAGAACTGGCTAGTGTTCGTATCTTTTCCTTTATTCGCCATGCTCAAAGTACCTCGTGCGTCATGAACTCTTGGACCTTCTAATTCATCTTTGAACGGTGTACCCCAGATACTTGTCCCGCCTCGACCAGTTCCCGTAGGATCTCCACCTTGAATCATAAATCTTTTGATATTTCGGTGAAATTGGACTCCATCGTAGTAATTTTTCTGTGCTAATCGGATGAAATTCCAGACAGCTCTAGGTGCAGTATCGGTATATAATTCCAAAGTCATGTCGCCAGACGTCGTTTGCATTTTCACATAACCGTTGATTTTGACTTGTTTAGGTTTGAGAAGATACTCTTCTTCAGACAGAGTCGCTCGCTCAGCTCCCGTATGTGGTGTTAAGCCGGTGGATGTGAATGATGCTGCTGCTTGGCCTGTAGTATGTCGTGCAGCATTGAATGGAACATTTTGTCTAGACGCCATTACAGGTGTTACATCCGCATTCGGACGTTTGATCCCGGCAGCAGTCAAAGTCTGTAATTGGCCGCTCGTCTCTCTTGCTGCGCGAGCCTTTGCTACAGCTTCCTTTGCTTTTAGAATCTTGGCAGAAGACCCCATGGCTGATACATTGACACCTGCAGCACGTTCGGCTTCTTGCTCTGGCGTAAGATGTGACTCGCCTTCTTTGACATGCTTGAACGATGACAACGCTCGGGACTCAACATGCTGCGGGTCTTGCAGAGTAATCAAATCTGCTCTGTCAAACTTCTCATCAGACACCAGATCTCGCCAATTCTTTGCCTTGATGTTCAATCGATCAATCGTATCAAAAGCAAAGACATTCCCAGTCTTTCCAATTGCTACAATATGCGTGTTGTCGGTAAAGACCTTGAAAGTCACCGGATCTACATATTCTCCGTCATCATTCTTTGCGAAATTGAGCTTGATCAATTCTGAAGTTTTTAGTGGTAGTCCGTCTACAGGATTAGTGCCGTTCTTCTTCAGCCAAGGTACGATATTGGTGAGGTCAAACGTGATACCATCGCTTGTGCACACGGGGTTCACAAAAGGTTGTAAGGACAATGCGCAGAAATTGAACGGGAGACGGGCAAAAGAATGTCCTGTGTTCTCAGCACGTCGGACGTTAGATCCGACATTAGCAGAGAACGCATCATTGGAGGCCCATTCACTCTGTGTAATCTAACACGGGTGAGTCTTGTCTGTTAACCAAGGCCTGTAGAAAGATTGAAATACTCACGTACAATTTATCCGTTCCTGGAAGATATCAGTATTGAACCGCAAATGCTCAATGGTCCATTGTAGGTCTGACTTACCTTTGCCCATAGTGTGGACAATCTGTCCCTCGTATATCACTTGCACTCAGAAACAGAAAAGCAGGGACGATTTTCCTCTCGGGGGTACTACCACGCTACTAGGCCCCCGGATTGCAAATAAGGTTGTAGCCCGTGAAAATTCACCTAGATTCACCTGGATGGTGGCATGACGCAACAAGAATCGCACATGAGCACAAATGCTTTGGTCGTGGCCAGCTGTATATCACAAGGATAGTCACTGTGTTCAGTGGAATAGAATGTCGACTAATCTACTTGATAAGATATACAAATAATGCCGAAATATTCCATATATACATGCCGCATAGGCTACTTTGATATGAATAGAAGTAGACATGCGTTGGCGTTACCCAAAATCAACCCAAGGCTATCCATCAACCTACCTCAGTCATGATACGTCTTGATTCTCCCCGTCTCCTTGCCTCCATTTCACCATGTTCTGCTGCTTTCTTCTTCAACTGCTCATACTGCCCTTCCCAAGCATTAAGTGCTTGACCAACTTGTGGACCCCAAGCGTCTTCACCTTTTTCAAAGTCGTCATATTCCACCACATTCTTTCCCAATTCGAAACAAGCTTGTTTAGTCCGTTGTAGATATGTCATGAGACCTAGTGACCCTACGGCAACTCCAAGATCATGACAGAGACTTCTGACGTAAAACCCCGAAGAAACCGTCATCCTTAGTCTTACTGCTGGGGCTAAACAACGTTCTATTACTGGAGGGTCCGCTTTTTTAAGTCCTGATACTTCATCTGTGGTTGCTTGAGATTGTTTGTTACTTGCCATATCCGATGTTTGTTGCACAGTGTCGTTTGTGTTTGTAGCGTCTGCCACTGGCCCTCGTCCGTTTGTGTGATCTTTATGCTCGGAGCCCTCTGTTTTCGTTCGCTTATTGTCATGATTGTTCTTATCTCCGCGTTTTCGTTTCCCCTTTTGGTTCTGCTTATCGTCCCTCTCCTCCTCTGGAACAGGGTGACTACCTTCGACTGTTTCCACATCCCCAATCTCATCAAACCTCAAAACCTTGACAAACGCATCCTTCTTATCCTTTTCAACTTCCTTGTCTGGCCAATGCCAATCATGAGTCCCACCTTCATACCATTCCACCACCTCCAACTTCTCCACCCTCACTTCCCTCTTTTCCAACTCCGGAATGTCCTTTCCCGCCCTTGCGTATTCATACATCCTGACCCCACCTCTACTTAAAGCACTATAAACCGACGGTCTCTGCAAAATCCTCCCTTTGAACCCTTCCAAGGCCTCCTCGACCTTTTCCCTCGTGACTCCATCCCATTTCTTCCGTCCGACAATCTTCCCGTCCATGTCGAAACTATCGCTCGCCGCGCCGAAGAGCACTACCGTCTCATACCCCTTCTCGGCGCCTTTCGTCAACAACGTCAACGCTTTTGTTCCGTTTCCAACTCCAAACGTAACTACGCCGGATGCAGAAGGGTCGAGAGTCCCTCCATGTCCGATCTTGACGGAAATATTCCCACGTAAAGATCGCGGTAGACGGCCGGAATTAGTAGAGCGGGACGAGTCACGGAGAGATGTTTGAGAAGAGATGTATGGCTCGAAAAGCTGGGACGAGCTGAGGATGTGTTTTATTTTATTGCATAGTGCGGCGGACGTCAATGTGGGTGGTTTATTCACTGCTGTAGGACAGGGAAAAAGAAAGGAACGTTAGTAAAGAAGTGATGGGGATCTAAGCATACAGAAGAGAGGATAATGTACATTTGACGCAATGGAAATTATATGGAATGTGTTTTTCTCGAGTTTAGAGCAAATGGCAGTGTGTGCGATTATAAGAGGTTTGAAAATGTGTGGTGGACTTTACATACCAAAAACTCCGTCCAATACTTGACTCGACATTCTGGTGATTGCCCGTGAAAGTGGCTTCGTAATGCTCATAAATCACTCATTCTTTCCAAGTCTCCTAGGAGGGTGCATTCGTGTGTTGAAAAATGGAATTGGAATAAAAGTGTAAAATAAATACGTAAATTCACATTGTATCACGTCGATTCATTATTCTAATTAGAATGCTGATAAACTTAGGTAGTGAGTAAAGCAGTATCATAGAGTCTCATTACATGTAATCATAATCATCGTAAGGTCAACAACGTTCTGGTATCATTTTTATCATTTTACTAAAACATCCTCCAATTCCTTCTCCCATCACCGTCAATGTCTCCCTTTGAAGAAGAAGTCCTCCTCCGCCGGCCTTCTGCCGTTTCCAAGGCCCTTAGCGCTTCCATCTCCTTCAAAACTCTCTCTAACAGCTCCTTTTTCCGTACCACTTCAATATGTCGTCTTACTTTAGGATCTTCACGAGCAAATTGATCAAGCTGTTGAACTGACAAGGCCCGAAATTTAGAATCAAGCTCTCTTGGAAACTAAATCAACGTTAGTGTCATAACATTTGCTGAGATGGGACGGACTAAAAGACATACCATGTATTCAAATTTGCCTACAAGCTCGGCCATTAGGAATAGCTCACTCGTCTCGGCCAGTTTTGAAGCAACGGCATCGAGAAACACTTCGGGACAAGCAACTTTGTTATCTTTGCTTTTGCAACCGCGACTTTGCACAGCCTTGAGTCGCAATTGAAGTATATCAGCCCGGTCACGCAGAAAGACAGCTTCTCTACCTTTTGCGAGAAGTGCAGCACTGAATCCTCCGGCTCCACTCGTGACGGCATTTACATTTTCGAGAATTACACTTCCGTTACGGACTCTATCAATGAAAGATACAACGTCACTTGCCTTTTTCCGACCACCCATATTTTCTTCGACAGCCTTGAAGGCTGCATTACAAGATGTCAGTTCTACTTTTAATGCAGAAGCTATATTAGCTCTACCTTTGTTCCAGTCGGCATCTGACAGATCGATTCGAAACTTGTATGGTTTGAGACAAATCTCTAACTCGTCAGACGTATCATATGATAGATCACGTAGGATAGAAGTTGCAGCCGATGTTATCACATTGCGGGCAAAAGGCGAAGTCGAGAATGAAGGTGACATTGAGACAAGAGCAGAAATTTGATCGGTCAGGGATCCGGCAACGACAGTAGTTGCTAACCGACCAATTCCTAATTTGGTGAGAGATGCTATAGATGCATCCAATTTGATGCGCCATAATTCTTCCCCATCGGGAGTCTTGGGTAGACTAGCGAGAACCTCTGTAGTGGAAAGTAACAGCGAGTCGACTGGTTCGAAAAGGTCAAAAGGTCGATTCCAATATCTTTGCGCAAGTAAGTTGAGCACTTGTTGATCCAATTCGTGCTTTAGTAGTGATTGGACCTCAATTTTACCAAAAGACTCTGCAAAGGATCGGAATGAATGCTTAAAGGCGTCAACGCTTTCAGCAAGATGAGTTTCAGCACTGATTGGTCTTTCGTTATATTGCACTTTGAATTCATAAGTCGCCTCGTCGAGTTCTTGTCGAATTGCGCGAGCTGTGGTGGATAAAGATGCAGACATGCTCGACTCAAGCGTTGTCATGAGTTTGCGCCGTAACGAGGGAGTACCGACAGATGAAGTGGACCCAGCCAAACTATCATCACCAAATTGACTTGGATGAGATTTGAAGTAAGAGGCTTCATGTTTGGTCAAGGCAGCAGTCAAGCCTCCTGTAGATCGGGAGAAAAGACCAGCTGTTGGAGCCAGACGACAGATGACACCCACGTAACCAAGTCGAAGGGGATAATTCTTATCGGCTAATATTGCAGCTCCTCTTGCGGGATCAACAAGATCCATTTTGGTTACTACACCAATAGTCCGATCACCACGTGGATCTACTCTTCTACTCGCACGTAATGCGGTAGAATTTGCAAGATCTACGTCTGCTGCAGAAATGGCAAGTATAACGTTTGGTGGCTGGATATATTTGTCACATAGCTGTACTATCTTCTCCTTTAATTCCGGGGGTTGATCTTGCGTTGTAACTTGAATATACCCAGGTAAATCAATGAGTGAGAGATCAGGAACATGTGGAGAGTATATCCTAAGCTGAATTGGATCATCCGAGACGCAGTCAGCAGCAGGTACAGCGAGATTGAGATCCGTCAAAGTCCTTTGTATTTGACTGAAATCGGTAATCTTGGCAGGTCCGAGTGCAGGAAATTCACCATATTCAGCTTTGGCATTTGGAGAGTTGACCAGGGTGAGTTCTATTGGACGTCTTGTGACCATGTTTGAACCCTTTGGCAGAAATTCATGTCCGACAATAGCTTCGAGGACTGAACTTTTGCCAGAGGATTGTGAACCAATCACGACAATTGATGGCAGAGTGAGGGTTTCTGATTGACCAACAGTCTGGAGCAGACCTCGTATCTCAATCATCTTTCGTGTGAGCATCATCATTTGATCATCTCTTGCTGCTGTATCTTGTGATCTCTTATCTTCACCATTCTCATCAAATGCAAAAGCTGCCGCCGTCGCTACACCAGCTGTTCCGACAGCCATTCTTGCCTCTTTCGGATCTTCATGATTACCGCCTGGACCTGCACCTGGACCTGAATCACTACTAGAACCGTCTTTGTTGAATATAGACGTCATCCAGCTTGGTAAACCTGCCTGATCTTTTGTCCGATGCCAGCCTGTCGACATTCGATCCAAAAAGTTCCCTGTTCCCTCTACCACGTTCGTTACTCCGCCAGTCGCGCTATCTTTAGCTTTGCCGAATATATCCAGAGCCCAAGTTCCAGCCTGAGTCGCTTGATATTGTATATACGCGAGTCCACTGACCATTGCAGCTCCAATAATTGCGGGTATTCTTATCAGTTTCACGGCCAATGATGGGAGAATACGAACGAAAGAGACATGACGTGCGGCTGAAGTTGTTTGTAGATTTATTGATCTGGCTGACCATGGTCGTCTGCTGATCCAGCGATTGCTCAACCCCGATCTGATCAAAGTATGGCCCCTGAATTTAGTATGATATCTTGCTAATTGACCGTTGCTCAATATGTTCGAGCGGATCAACCGCTGCATAGTATTATATCGATTCATTGTTTAGGAATACGATGAGTGAACCGTAAGATCATGGTTGATGTGAACTCAGTATATATCAATTCCAGTCTCTTCGATTGTTGACAGATCTAAACAGGAACAGAAACTTTGAGATGTAGTCATTGCGTGTTTGCACGATTTAGCCAACCGTATATTTTTTTGGAATGCGAACTCCTGTCAAAATATAACGTCATCCGATGTCGGTATTTTGTTTTACAGTCCTACTGGATGATTGAAACGTAACCAATATAAACATATGATGTAGGGAAAAGCAACAAGTGATCCTTGCACACCAATTATCCCAGAAAAACACCCGAAACAAGACCGATGTGTCGCTTTTTAGTATTCACCTCCCCTCAACCTCACCTTTTATCTAATCTAATCCTCTACCCAAAACACTCTATTCTCACACAATCCTATGATCCACATTTACTAATCGACACCACCCAATTGCACAATGGCGACGGATTTGGTATAGGATACTACACATCCCCAACTCTACTTCCCCTCCTCGGTCCTCAACCATGCATATTCACATCGACAATCCCGGCATGGAATTGCACGAATCTCACACGTCTCGCTTCAAAGACAATGTCGCATTTAGTCTTTGCACACGTGCGAGCCTCGACTGAAGGATCACTTGCTGAATCTAACTGCCATCCGTTTGCGCGAGGGCCTTTGATGTGGATGCATAACGGCGGAATTGCGGGCTGGAAAGACGGAGTCAAGAGGTTATTGATCATGGATGTAGAGGAGAAATGGTTCGATGCGGTAAAGGGTACGACGGATAGTGAATGGGCATTTGCACTCTTTCTAGACACGTTGGAGAAGATGGGGGTAGATCCTGACGAAGTGGGAAAGGCGACGAGTGGGATGAATAATCGATCTGTAGGACATACGGTTTTGAGAAAAGCAGTGGTCAAGACGATTGAGAGACTGAATGGATATATCTCTACACTTAGACAGAGAGGTGTGAAAGTTGGACAGAGTCTGTTGAATTTTGCTATTACGGATGGGAAAAGTGTGGTTTGTAGTAGATACGTTGGGTCGAAAACTGATGCTGCAGCGAGTTTGTTCTTTAGTAGTGGATCGAAATGGGTCAAGGATGAAGAGAGTCAAGACTATAGAATGGAAAGAAGAGATCGTGGTGCGGATATCGTCGTGGTAGCAAGTGAACCACTAACATTCGAAAGAGGTAATCTCGTGAAACGCTAATATCGATTGATTATTGGCTGACTTTATATAAAAATAGATGATTGGGTGACTGTTCCTACAAATAGTACAATCACCATACACGATCAAACAGTGCTCATACATCCAATCATAGATGAATATTATAATGCATCGCCAACCTTCAAACGTTCGACGACGCTAGCTGAATGTGCTGGTCAAACAACCACTGAAATGGCAGAAGCTAGTTTGAATGCAAATGGTGCTGTATTGACGACAGCAAACAGATTATCAGTACCCGAAACGGTCTCTTGAATGTATAACCAAATGTATTTGTAATGTAAAAAGAATGTACAATAATTTCAGAAGTATCTAACAATGTCTACGAGTGTAATTCCTTCAATTGAGACGCTTCTTGCTGCAGACTCGGATCAACTTGGTCAACAATCTTATTCGGTGTCTTTTCAGTCAAAGTCTTTTTGCTGCTTGATCTGTACAAATCTAACCATTCTTGACTTGTCATTATCGGTCGAGCTTTCAATCCTGCAGATTCTAACAAATTATTGACCTCTTCTGTCTTTGTCTTCTTCACATAAACAAGCTTTCCATCTTTGTCATAACCATATTCTTGATTAAACCTAGAGGCTTCCCATGCGTTACCTGCAGGAGCACTGTTTCTTGAATTATTCATAATCTCATGTCGAACCTCTTGCGGCCACGATGCGGCGTGTTGGGCATCTTTAGGATCAGCCCATTCAACGCTGACGTTGTCGATTCGAATCTCGTCAGTGGGTTTTGGTGTTATGACTGGAAGGCTCTGTCGAATTGCAGGCAGCATGTCTTCAACAATCTGGTCCAGGCGAACGAGTGAAGAATCGAAAAGTTTAGGTATCTTTGATACTTGATCTGATATCTTTGATATTTTCTCTGATATCTTGGGCTTTGCGGCACTCTTCGCTTTCGAACTTGGCTTCTTTGTGGTATTACTTCTCGCTTCTGAACTTGGCTTCTTTGGCGCATTACTCTCGGCGGCTGAGCTAAGCATTATGGAGTGATCTTCTGGATAAAGCTCGGCATATATCTCGAGCACTTTTTGCGCACACGACCCGCGTGCAACCGCTGGCATCTTGGGCTTTTCTAGACCAAGACGCTGCATTACTCTGTTTTCCAGGTTTGCCTTGACAAACTGATCTCGATCGAGCTCTGTCATTCTCGCTAATCTACGACGGAGTTTATTTGCTTCTCTTTGCTTTCTGGCAATAGTGCTATTCACGCCGGTTTTCTCTGATTGCACTTGGTTAGGCTTTTCAGTGGTGAGGTCATTCTGAGTCTCTGAGTTCTGCATATCAGGGGCATCATCTTTTCCATCTTGCATACTTTCCGTATTCTGCTTAATATGTTGCTTGTCAGTTTTGAGTTGAGCCATTTCTGATATCAAGTTTTTTAACTTTTGCTCTTGTTCAAAACGGACTTGCCGCCACTCTTCTTGCAAAGCTCCTCGGATCTGGACTTCTACCCCTGAAGACTCCTGACCATATACTACTCGCACTCTATCACACTCTTCTACATATTCATCCATCAAAGTCGCAGCTCGTTCGATTTCCTCTTTTAACATATCGTTCAGCCTTTTTGTCCGCAGCTTTGATTGCTGGCTTTGATACGTTTCAGGGTTGATTGTTTCGCTCAGGTGTTTCAGCTGATAATGTAGAGTACGCTTCTCCTTGATGAATCGAGTGAGAGTTTTGATTTTTTGTGCCAATCTAGGCGACCATTTATTATCAGATGTGGTTTTTGCGTCTTTAATTTGATCAAGCAACTGATCAACCTCTGCATTGATATTTTTCAACTCTTTCTTTAGCGCTGCCTCATCGGACACTAAAGGTGCTAACCATTCATTTATTCGATTCTTGTAAGCTTCGTCCTTCTGTGTCCATTTTGCGACTTCTTTCTCCTGCTCCAAGAGTACTGCTGCTAGATCCGCAACACTGTTTTCAGTTTGTCTTCGTATGGCAATGCGTTTCCGCAATTTGTCGATAGACCATCTTGACCGTGGCCGGGCCGGATCTAAGCCCTCTTCTCTTTGTTCGATTTCACTCTTTTTACGCTCTCTGTACCTTTCCGCGGCTTGCTCTGATACATCTAGTTCAGGTAATTCTGTATAATTGTACTCGTGAAGTTTGCGCCATTCTCGAAGTTTTTTAAACGCTTTTAGACCTTGATGAGCTAAACCAAATTTTACTGTGAAGAATGGTTGCCAATGATCTTTACGGAGTGTTGCTGGTATGGACTTTTTACCTGCATATGCTAATTGACGTAGTCCGAGTGTATTCTATTCGAAGGTATAATTAGATGGACAGCCGATGAGGCTTAAACTACACATTTACTTACGTCAAGTGCTCTAGTCAATGAGTATATTACTTGATTGGTATGTATATTACGATAAGCATATATACGCATGCCATGCGCTGTTGGTACAGCCATTGTATCGAAAAATCAGCAGCCCTACAGTATTTCGATTCAGTGTCGAGAAATATTGATCTCTATCGAGAGGTAACAAAAAAGTTTATTACGGTTGACCATAAATTCAGCATACAACTAAATCATACAGCTACGAAGTAGTAGTTTTTATTCATCCTTATTCGAGTATATGTTCAGTCATAGCAGGATATGTATGCTGGATGCCTAGGCAATCCAAATCTTGAGAACGATTGCTACTCGTGGGTTTAGCTCCAGAAGATTCGTCATGTTCCGGCATATACATGGCCTTGCAAACGAATGCCGTAAACAGGCAGCCAAATTGGACAAGACGTGAACGACCATGGTTGACTCCATGGGTATGTGATTATTAAGTGTGCCCCATTTCATTGTAGACGAGTCTGATATGTATATTAGAGTCGAAAACTACGCCATATAAGGTCAATTGCAATCCGAAACCTCAACTTTGAAAATGACGATAATCATCATTTGCAATTACAAACTGGCCAAGGTAGCGAAAATGCAGTCTACAGTCCCCTCTCACCAACAACTGGTCATGAACTCAGCGGTCTTGAGACGGCGCAAACCGAAGATGTGGTGAGCAAATCTGACTTTGAAAGTCTGGAATCTATACAAGAAATAAACGATGTGCCTGTGAAGCATACAGGAACTGTTGAACGATTGGCTCAAAGCTACCAATCACCAGCCTCCAAGGAACACAAGCATCAGGTGCGACTGGGACGAGGGAAGTTTAGGCGAAGAAGCACAATGGATTGGGCATTTGCGACTTCACAAGTCAAACAAAAGAACCTCGAGACAGTATCAGCTACAAGACTTGCAGACATTTTTGTTACCCTTCATGTTAAAAGTTTGGAAGAGCCTGTGTACATTAGTGAAACAGTCACTCGTACTATGAATCCTGCTTTTCGACAATTTAGTCTTGAGGATTGTGGACCTGGTGTGACACGACTGGAAGATTTGATTATAAAAACCTGGGTAACGCATGATCCAGCCTATCGGTTTACCTTGTACTTTGAGCGAGCATTGTCATTACCAACTTTACAGTATTTAGGAAAAGATCTAGCCAGTCTAGAACTACCATTTCCACAGAATTGTGTCATTGTAGAACTCATGGATGGATATTATACGTCTTCGTTAGATATACCCTATTTAACAGGGGACTCTATACCTGCCGAGCCAAGATTAAGTATCGTATCAACTCGTCCGCTTCCAACTACTTCTTTTGATGCTCTACTCAGATTATCAAAAATGGATGACAACATACAAAGCGCGAAAGTGCTGCGGACTAAACTGAAGGTTGACATGGAAACCTCTATCAAAGCTAATTCAGAACTCTTATCCAATTCAGACAATGAAAAGCGTAGTCGAGATCGTCTCAAGACGATTCAATTTGCGAAAAGCATTGTTGAGAAGCAGTTACGAAGTTTACGTCAAAATTATAATCACAAAAAGGCTTTGCTTCAAAAACGTCAAGGGCTTCTTGTACAGGGCCGTGAAGAACTTTTAAAAGGCAATAGTTTCATTCGTTCCAAATCTGACGACCTCAATGAAATGAGTGAAGATCTGTCTATTCTATCAAAGAGTATAACAGCCCAACAAAGGCGTATATCGTATAATTTATCCTCGATTTTCCCCATCAATCCGCTTCCTATTTCATCATCTCTCTTGGAATTCACAATCCACAACCTTCACCTCCCAGATAGTGAATCTCTAGACTCTATTCCACCAGATAACATTGCCGCAGCGTTGGGGCTGGTCAGTCAACTCCTCCAACTCCTATCTTTCTATCTTTCCTATTCCCTTCCATATACAGTCCAACCACGAGGCTCAACATCCACCATTTTCGACCCCTTGTCGTCCTTCTCCACCTCCTCTTCGACGTCTACTTTTCCAACGACCGTTTCCAAATCAAACGACTTGACTCGCATCTTCCCTCTATACACCCGCCATTCAGGCCCGAGGTATCGGTTCGAATACGCCCTTTTTCTTCTCAATAAAAACATTCAATGTCTGCTAGCGGATAGGTTCAAGATTAGAGTTTTGGACATTAAGCAGACTTTACCAAACTTGTTGCACGTTTTGGTATGTATGGGATCAGGACAGGGTGAGATTCCCGGTAGGAAAGTAGGAAGCATTTCTACTTTTACGACTGGTAATAATAGAGCAAGTAATAACGTTGGATTGGGAATCGTCTAATCACTTTACTTTAGACAATTATTTCATACGCAATTCATATATCGATGAATGTATTTTTTTATGAAAATGAAATACAACAGTAGATTATCTGACACGAGATTCTTTTATCTTCCGCCCCCTTTTTATTTCCAATATAGATTTTTTGTGGCATCGAGAGTAGTAATAGAAGTGATGGGGAGATCATATAGTATCAAAAGTAGAAATCGCAGATAATGAATACGGTCGAGTTTTGATCCCTCCATCGTAAAGTGTATCTTGACGATCAAAACTAGTATAATGCGCAGGAATACTATTTCTATTCAAGCTTCCAAAGTGGGTATCATCTGCGTTATTACTGAATAGATCTTCATGGGAGTTGGAGTTGGAGTGAGAATGATGATCAGGGAGAGGAGTTATAAGTTGTTCAAGAGACGGGTCCCAATCAAGAGGAACGACAGCAACGTCGGTTTCGTCATGATAGTCGATTCCATCAGTCATTGCATGTCGGTATTGATCGAGATGTGACAGATGGGATGAATTAGGCTGATCTTCGTGGTAATGAGAGGATGGATTGACGATTTGCCAATTCTCCATTCCTAACTGCTCATAAACGGATTCCTGTAGAGTATTGACGCTTGGTGGAGAGGGGTCGTCAATGGCAAAATCGTGATCGTTTGGTGGGATTGATAGATCGTACCAGTCGTAATCTACACCGTTGGTTCCGTTTTGCGCAGACATGTTGATGTGATTGTCATAAGCATGAGATTGAAGCATGGATGATGTGTCAAAGTTATGTAAATGGGATGGATCGACGGTACTGTTTGAAATGGTCTGATGAAGGCTAGAAAGTAGTGAATCTTCTACATACGAGTCGGTATGAGAATATGGAGGAGCCGTTTGAATGGCGTGGAGTAAATTATTATGAGCGTTTTGAGTATTGAGTCGAGGTAGAGCGTGTAAAAGAGTGGGTTGATTAGGTAGACTTTGGGGAGTCATATTTTGAGATTGTCTCGAGTTCTGAGCAATCTGATAGACACCATCTACACTTGATCGATGAGATATGCTCGTTGAGTTTGTTATCGAATTCGGTAAATCTAATAAACCTAGATTCGCAAAGTCCAAATGTCCTATTGTATTCGCTCTTGGACGGACCCCTGCAATAGTTGTAGAAATAGACCCTCTACCACCACCACCATTCGCTGTCGAATTCTTTCTTACTCTATTTGGAGTGGCCGTACTTGTACTAATACTCTCTCGCCTTGCTGCTCGCGGTCGAAGTGTATCAGGTGCAAGATGTAGTTTCTGTTGATGTCGCAACAATAGATCTCGTCGAGCAAAACACCTTTGACATTCCGGACATTCAAAAGGCTTTTCTTTCGTGTGAGATCGTTCATGTCGTTTAAGATGTTCAAGTCGAGCAAATGCTCTTAGACATTGACCACAGACATGTGGTCGCGGTTTATCGCTCTTCTTGACTATTTCTGGGGGTTGTGAGGATAGCAATTGTGGAGGACTTCCACTCGATTGATGACCTTTGTTCAATTTATCAGTCTTTCAGGTACAGATATAGTTATTCGGAACGAGGTCAAATCGTACCGCCTTCAACATCCTCGACTGCAGACTCATTTAGAAACGGAGATTGACTTGTCGGTATGAATCCAGCCCCAACAGGTCGATCATTCACGACCGCCATGAGTTTCTTCCCTTTAACTCAATATGACGAGGGATATATTGAGTCAATCAGGCTTGATCAGCTCAACCGGATGAGTGAGGCGTATGTTATAGAATGAAACGAAGGAGGAAGCGTGTGCAAGTATTGATGGACGATTTATTGACTTTGGAATACCTTGGAATGCTTCAGTCGCTGATGGATTATTAGTAGATTTACTCTATATCAACGACCTTGTACGTTGCTGGTAATCTCTTTCCGATGTGTTTGTAGAGCTGTACTGTAGTAGACTCTAAAAATATCCTTTGTCAACCTGATTGATAAAGGAAGAACCGTTCTTTGCTGTTTGCTTGAAACAAGAACTTGTGGAGAAAGACAATTCTTCGGTACGGCGCTACAGCGCTACCAAACGTTACAAGATGCTAGGTCTTCTAATATATTTACAATCGAAAGCTGACCAGTCCAGAGAGAAAGTGTCAAAAGTCAAAGCTATCAGCAAGACAGGTGATATTATCTAATTCACACAGCCCTTGTCAACAATACTGATCCTACAACAGACCGATTTTTATGTCCAAGCGTTACAGCACCGACACACCGTTGGAACGATCCGCATTTACACTTTTGAGCTAAATTTCATCTATAAACGATAAATCGAAAACGAAAATATGGTCTCTAATTGTCGCTTAAACAACTTGGCAATTCCACAAGCAATCCCTCCTTGTTAATCATCCTAAAAGGAATTCACGCCACAACTGTTATAACGCGGCAAAATTTTTGTTCACGTGGAAGATATGTTTTTTACCATCGAGTCAATCAAAAGCTTAAATATAGATTTTGTAATTTCGACCGGACTAATAATCATGGCGGTCAACATTAATAAACATCTCCTAAAAGTAGCTTAAATTTAACAACTGGACAAGTTAGTAGTTCTCTCATATCTCATGCATCGTATCGTTTGAACCTCTCGAATTAAATAAATCCACAACTTTTATCAAGATTTTCTACTTTCATCATGTCCAGTATATATGTATATATGTATTAAGAAGCCAAAGCACGAGCTGGCGCACCACCACGTGCAGATTTACTCTTCCTTCCAGCACTCACTACTGTAAAGCCATCAGCGTCTAATTCTGACACAGAAGAAGTAATGGGACTTTGACCAGCTGGACTACTAGCAGTTGGCGTATTTGCGCCAGTACCACTATTACTTGTTCCTCGTGTGCTTCCTTGTCGACTGTTGTTTGAAGATTGTTTCCTCCATCCATCTTTGCCTCCTGATGAACTCTCACGAACAACCTGTACTTGTTTCGGTTTAACTTCTTTATCCATTGGAATTTGACCGTTCATATCTGCATTCGGCGCATCGTGATCAGTTTCGGATGATATTTCTGGAACTGCTGCATCTGTGCCAGCTTCGGAAGCAGTTTCTTCACCGTCATCCTTGGCACGTCGTAGTATTTCATATTGTCTACTAGATGCGTTATGTGCTGCCGCCCCATCATCTTTGCTTTGTTTACGACTAGAGTTATTGTCCCGCGGTATTGGCGCCCCGGAATCTTTCGGTACGCCCTCACCAGGAGGAGAAGATGCCGAACTTGCAGACGCGCTTGCTGCCTTGGCCTTTTTCTCTTCGCGAGCTTTGTCATCTGCTTCTTTCTTCTCTTTTATAGCTATTTGGCGCTTCTCTTCAACTTCTCGCTCGCGTGCTGCGGTGTCTGCAGGTCGAGCAGCACCAAACGGTGACGCTTTTGCATCTGTGGAAGCGGCCGAACCAGAGTCGGGGTTTGGAGTCTCGGAGATGGTCCGTTTTGCAAGATTAAGTCTAGGTCGTTCGGCGACTTTTGATGGGAGAGATGGAATGGAAGTGGATGCGGTATCCTCGCTTGCCGCTGGAGGAGGGGAGGCTGTATCAGGCTTCATTTTAGCGCGCCATTGATTATCTAACCCAGCAGCTGTGGGGACTCTTTCGGGTGGTGGAGGTCGCTCTGACGAGTCTCTTGATTCTTCTCCAGAACGGCCTTCGCCCCAAGCCGGTGACTGTCTCCTCTCTCTTGTCGATCCAAAATCTTTTGAACCTCGGACGCTGTTTCTTCCCTCTGCAGGAAGCGATGGAGATAGAGGACCTTTGCGTTCCCAATTTCCAAAGTCGCGAATTTTGCCATCCATCTCTGCTGGAGGTCCAGCTCGACGACTTGGACGTTCATTGTTTACATCCAATGCAGGATCTGCGTTTCTGAAACCACCAGTCCTTTCCGAGCCTCTGCGCATCGTACCCTGTCCGGCTATGTCTGGAAGAGGACCTTTTCGTGTCCAGTCATTAAATTCTCGGTTTTCCGCACGCTCCTTGGCTACAATATCGAGTCAGTCAAAAACTTGGGTGTCGATAACGTGAACTGTGACATACGTGGCTCCGCTACACTAATCCTAATTTGTCTGCCTTGGAATTGAACGTCATTGATCTCGAGTGCTTTTTTTAGACCATCCAGACTTGAAAACTCTACATAGCCGAAGCCTTTAGGTTTTCTGTCCAACTTATCTTCAACGATTCGTACACTGGTAACGTCGCAACCAGTGAGTAGATTCTGAACGTCGTTCTCCGTCACCTCAAAGGAGAGATTGCCAAGATGTGCTGTAAACGGTGGTTTGTCGGGGAGGGGAAGCTGTTCTCTCATAGGACGAGCGCGATCTGTCTATGACTTAGCACGATTGATTTTATAAAGCTAATTGTCTTGTGACCGACCTTGATAGCCACCGCGATCTCCACCAAAACGATCCCCACCTCTTGAGTCACCTCCAAATCCAGAGCTTGTGCTACCGTAGTTTCGTCTTTCGCTACCTAACCCAGAAGGTGCTTATAGAGGTCAGCTGCAGAAATTGCTGTAAATTAGATAGGGTTAGAGCGAACCGGCTGTGATGATGTCAGTCCCGTGAGGAGATATACATGTTGTGGTCCTACATACAAGGCATTGGCTGAGTGTCCATCTCATCGGCCCATGATCCCAACGCTAGAATTTTCCATTAGCCCCTCCAATTGCAGACCTGTCACTGACGCTATCTTGACATACATTGATCGCTGAGAAAGTCTCCGATGGACATTTTCTGGCTCTTCTTCGGGGCTAAAATAATTTGTCTTAGTCGCAAGGAAATTTTCAGTATTCATACACGCGTTCTTACCCATGATTGCGGTTGTGGCCTTTTGCGCGTTCTTGAGACAATAGGCGAGAAATCTGCTGTCTAAATGTGATATTGACAAAGACAAAGGTAGATTATAAAAGTGAAGTCCGACTTCACAGACGCCAATCGTTTCAATCGTCACTTTCCCAAAGTCGAGGAAGATTTGCTCCGAAATTCTACCGACCAAGAAAAAAAGGATTTATAGTTTCCCGTTTCCTATCTTCACTCTTTATGATTCGACCAAAATAAAAGCGTTGATAAAGATATGAGCACCGGTAAGAATGAGCATGGAATATCTTTGTTCCCAGAGGTTGAGCGACAGCCTTCAATCGCAAGACAGACCATGTCAGCTGGAGCCGCAGCAGGTAATTTCGAGACTCTCACTTGCACTTATGTTGTTACGCAATCTCCATTACGTCATTGTTATATTATGCCCCATGAGTAAATACTGTTTCTGACATCAATTGCAAAAATAGCCAGCACTGGATTTGTAGTCGGTCTGGTATCTGGTTTATTCCGCAATGTCTCTCCGTTATTATTCGGATTTGCCGCGGCAGTACAATGGGGTGGACTGGGAGCGATATACTGGAGCGGGAGAGCGTCACTGCTTGAGGTATGGCGATCTAAAAAGTCAATGTCAACTGCAGAGAATTCGCAAGCTCGATTATATGCCAGCATCACTGCTGGTGGGGTAAGTGGCATGGTCATGGCTGCCATAACTCGTAAGTTGCTTGACCTGAGTAATGCTCATCTGTAGATTTCTGATTAACTTGAAGGTGGGAGGAAAAATGTATTGCCTGCAGGTTTGATATTCTCCATTATCGCAGGTGCTGGTCAGGGGATTGTAAATCTGCAAGAGAGAACGGAGGGTGAAGAAAATAATATGTCGTCAGATCCAACAGCATCTAGCGGTGTCCTCCAATGGCTTGTCAAACAGAAATGGTCGCCTGTTGGAGTACTTACCAATGATCAATACACTCAAATCCTCAAAGGCAGAATCCTTAATCTTGACGTTGATATTGCTATGATTGATGATCGTATCCGAGATATCAAGCAACATGAAGAATCACTAGGAGAGGTGACTGAGCGGCGCAAATAATGAGTGAAATGCAACTAATGACTCACGGATGACGAACTGTACATTACATGTAAGAAACTCTACAATCGGCTAGATACGATACAATGAAATGTACACAAATTGTATGTATTTCGGATATTATATGTAGTTTTATTTTTGATTGAGCCCCTTCCGCTCTGTGTCGCTCTCATCATCGCTTTTATCGCCATCCTCACCCACGGCAAATATGGTTTCACCGTCCAGACTTTCACGTTGTGCTGTTGATGTGACAGGCCTTTGCGGAAGTGAAGCATTAAGCGGCGATGCTGGTAGTTCATGATGGTTGCCGCCTCGAGGGGCATCGTATGCCGGCGGATTGATCGGCTTTCCGCCTTCCAGATCCTCATTGTCAAAATCTAACGAGTCTCGCAAGGAAGCTATCTCGAATCCTTCGTCATCTTGGGCGAGCTGTAATAAATTAGTGAACGTTATTGTCACAAGAAGAAATGCCTCAATACTGACCTCCTCACTCATGGCAAATCTCTTGTTCTCAGCTGTTGGTCGCCATAGCCAGGCGATAAACGCTACATCCGCGAGATATACGAGATTAAGCCAACCATCCAATATGAACCATCGCGTTTGCCAGTTTTTAGGGATAAAGTCTTCGTCACTGACATCGGCGAGTGTCAAGCTGTTGATGAAGAAGAAAGCAAATATCACTATTATCGAGCCGAGTATGCACCACCATAATTTTCGATACATCTTCGCCTTGACGGTTTGTTTACGATCTATGAGATCCTTCAATGTAGCACCAAGACTATTCAATGTCCAGACATAGAACGCTGTGAGCGTTGCAGCTAAAGGTAAGACTACGAGCAGTACCAAAGGTCCAGCATTTTCAGGTGTTACCGACAAAGATGCTACAGCATATATAACCCCAAAAACGAAATGAGCAATCGCTAGTATGCGAACGGCTATCATGGTGTTTCCGAGTGATTCTTTTACCACACCATATCCCATGCAAACAATTAGTAACAAAAAGAAGCTGAATGAATTTCGACCTGCTGAAAGAATAGACACTACAATCAATAAAGCCTTTGTACCTGTTTGAAACCCGTGCCGGTTCTGATAATCATAGAATAGCCATGTCATAAAGATTTCAATCACAAGGAAGATCAAGATAGCGGTGATATAATTCTGAACAGCAAGTATGTCCTGTCGATGCATATAATACAGTGCAGCCCAACCTATAGCCATGAAAGCGTACAGCAATGTTAGTGCTCCATAAAACGGTAATTTAGCAATTTGAGCAGCTGGTAGTTGTCCAAAGGTATTCTGGAACACTATTACACCGCGGTAGTCATAGTCACCAATTGGTATTGTGCTGACACAATAATACCCAGTTTTCCTGATATCATAGGTATGAAATTGTGGTTCTTTGAGATCTATCGCTGCCGTCATTATCTCGACCTTTGAGCTATTTGCATTTGGATCTAGCAAGAACTGCCCGCGGGTTCTACTATCGCAATCTCCCTCTCGGATTGCTGCATCATCGCATGTATATATTCGCTACTTTCGTGTAAGCTTCTTGTTTTTTGATCGGAATCATGCCGCATACTATATTATCCTTGTTCCATATGCCCAATAAATTTCTATCCTCCCATTCAAATACAGCCAAGCTAACAAGCGCTGATGAATCTGACGGTATTTTTGCCAAATCTTTGACAAAGCTTGTCATGATAACCGGTTCCTGATACCCGCGCCATGCTGTTTTACTGTACATCCCTTGACATTGCATGCGCTGACCCAACGATTGGTCCTGGTATATTTATTAGCCTACTTGCGAGATCGCGAGTCGATGTACACGCTTACGAATGTTACTTCTGCAGCTTCGGCCACATGAAAACTGACATGCGCTAGGAATGCCGCCGCATAACCTGCGATAGACCATAGTCTCATGTTGTCTTATCAATGTGAGCAATTTGACAGCAAATCTGAAGACAAATTAATAGATGATGCTGCATGTGCAGGACATCATGTCAATATCCAAGTCTTTCAGCCCTGTTTGTCCTGTTCGCTGAGGATACCAAATGTTAAACCTTAATTAATTTAATACGGTGCACCATACACGTCGAAAATGCAAAGATACTTCGTCATACAGTATTTTTGGTTTTTTATAAACTGAAACAAGTTCTATTGTCAAACCATGGTAACTTCTTTCAGAATGCCTTATACAACACGCGCTTGATCTGTTTTCTGAATTATCGCATATTATCTACCGCATCTTATTACTTTTTATCGCATAATTGAAGGCGAACTCTACTGTCGATTATATCAACATCGGATTCTTTCATTATTATACGTTCTGAACTCAGGCGTGCGGTCCTTTCCAATCTGCTCTTCCAATAATGGCGTCTATAGTTACGAAACTGCTTTACAAGAAGTTTCTGAATGAGAAAATCAAAGTATATCGAGACAAAGAAGTCGGAGGAGACACTGTACGCAGCCCTTATAACAGCATCATTCAAATCAGCAGTACACACTAACTAAACTTGCGTAGGATCCGTTCTTTACTACCATCTACGATGAACGTACAAAAAAGAGCAAAAAGATGAAGAAACAAATCCCAGATTACATTCCGAAGCACGATGCTAAGATCCTTGCTAAGATGCGAGTCCGGTCATATCGGTTGGATATGTCCCTTTTCACGATATTCGGCGTACGGTTTGGATGGTCGTCTGTCATTGGCTTGATCCCCGCGTTTGGTGATATTGCAGATAGTCTTCTTGCTCTCGCTCTTGTGTGGCGATGTACTAAAATCGAGTGTGGCCTTGGACCGGCTATATTGATGCAGATGCTGTTTAATGTATTGATTGATTTTGTCATCGGATTGATACCAATACTTGGTGACTTGGTTGATGCAGGATTCAAATGCAATACACGGAATGTATTATTATTAGCACAGAGACTGGATGAAGCTTACAAGCCAAACGATGTCAAACATGCTGATGCTGAACGGCAGAAAATCGTGAAGCAACAGCGAATGAGTATGGGAGTGCCATATAACGCAGAGCTCGAAGCTCCAGCTGCCTCTGTGATACAAGAAGTGGACTACGAGCCTGAAGATCACGAATATGGTATAACAGGTACTACTGGTACTCAGCCTGTAATTGAATCCTTGCCCGCCCAATCAAGAAACTCCTGGTGGAAATATGGCAGAGGTGATTCCGGTAAAGCGCCTTTGCCTGATGTTGAGAGAAGGATGAATGCTGCGAATCAACCCGTTAATCCGCCGACGTCAGCCACACCCAACAAACCTGCGTCTACTTCGAAAAGGCAAGCGCCTGTAGTAAACTCACAACCGCAAACAACTGTGTAAATCCATTCTTGTCACTTGACGACAAAGAAACGAGCCCATGTCCTGCAGTGGTCTTTATAGCGTGCATTGTATATATTTAACCATACCACATGTTTAGCATTTATTGTGTTTTAACAGTAGTTGAAAGGTCTTCCGTTGCAAAGTATGTAAGGCAGTCCGCGAAGTGTCTGTAACGTTGAAAAGTATGCAACTTTGCTAGACATGGTCCGTGCGTCCATATAGAGATCGTCATGTTTTAAAGAACTTCAAAAAAGTTGAGGGTGAAAGTTTTTGGTTTCGTGTAGCGCAGCCTGTCTAGACTGAACGATGCTTTGTGCCAGTAGGTAGATGATCCCGTAGTAGTCGATTTGTCTTCTGATTTCAGCAATTAGTATCTGGAGAAGCGCCACAACATGCTGTCGCATCACGAAAAAGTGGTATGTGATGGCTTCGAGTTTTGATTAGTATGACAAAGACTGATGTATATCATCAGGAAATGTTTTCGAAAAGCGGTTGATAGAACAATATATAAGAGAAAATGGTACAGATCCTGTCAATGGAGAGCAATTGACTGTAGATGATCTGCTCGACTTACAACAACCACGAACTGTGCAACCACGACCTCCAACTCAAACCTCAATTCCCGCTCTATTGGTCACTTTCCAGAATGAATGGGATGCGCTCGTCCTAGAAACATACCAACTCAAGCAACAATTAGCAGAAACACGGCAAGAGCTTAGTACTGCGCTTTATTATAATGATGCAGCCGAGAAAGTCATAGCGCGATTGCAAAAAGAAAGAGACGACGCGAAAGACGCATTGTCTAGCATCACTATTGCACCTTTATCAAACGGACAGAATGGAGATTCAATGCAAGTAGATGGACAAGGCTTACCAGATAATATAGTCGCGCGGATTGAAAACACGCAGCAACAGTATAAATGCCATGATCTCCTAGCAATATGCCAATATGCTGACATTTCCACATAGGTTGTCTTCCACGAGACGCAAACGAGCCATACCTGAAGAATGGAGTACAGCGGAAGCCTTGCAGGCATTTGAACCGATAGATACCATCAATTCATTCGCCCCTGGTAGTCAATTTCTTTCGGTGGATTCGACGACTGATCTTCTTCTCTGTGGCTCCGCTGATGGCATCGCTTCCGTTTATTCGTTATCGCGAAAAGAGGTACTCTATACCAAAGACTGCAAGGGTGGCGCAGTATTGGACGGAGTCTTTTGGAATGATCGTGCTGTTATAGCTTTATCATCAGGTAGTCTAAAGGTCTTTGACGAAGCTGAAGAGGTAGCTAGTTTGGACAAGCACAAAGGACCAGCTATAGCTATCGACCTGCATCCTTGTGGCGATCTAGTCGTGTCAATAGGTGCCGATAAGAGCTTCATACTATACGATCTAACCACATCATCGGTCATTACACAAGTTCATTGTGACAAAGGTTCGCGAGTTCAGATATTCGACATTTATTTACGACTCACTGACGTTTGTTACAGCCCTTACAGCAGTAAATTTCCATCCGGATGGCCATCTCCTTGCCGTAGGTACTTCCTCGGGTGATATACAACTTTATGACGTGAAAACGTTAGAGACCGTGCATATCTTTTCAGATGCTCATTCAGGACCCGTATCTTGTATATCTTTCTCGGAGAATGGAACATGGGTCGCATCTGCTTCATCTAGCGAGACCAAGGTTACAATTTGGGATCTGCGGAAGACTGCAGAATTGAAATCTATTGATGTTGCGATGCCTGTAAGAAACATAACATGGGATTACACAGGACAGTTCTTGGCTGTAGCAGGAGCATCGGGTGTCACAGTACAGCACTATGCGAAAGCGTCAAAATCATGGTCTGAACCATTACGAAAAGCGACAGATGCAGTAGATGTTGCATGGGGTCCAAATGCCCGAACATTGATTACTTTGACAAAAGAGGGCTCTTTATTAATGCTGGGCTAGTAATTATCTATAGTTCGTTTGTTTTGATTCTTTATAAAAGGAGACATTGATAAGACATTGAACATGTAAAAATCGCACTGTAGGCATTTCTGCTTTTTGATTTATAATAATTCTCGACCGTAAATTTTGGGTGGCGACGTCATTCGACATCCTCAGGATTCGAAACCTCACGGAACCCCCATGTCGCGACTATCGAAAAGTTATTCACGTGCATATACTGATAATTTTCGACAAGTCAACGCCAAAATCCAGTCGTACCTTGTATGTATTGTGTACTAAACCACAAACGAGCCGGCCTCACTAATTCAGATTAACGCCTGGTAATAACATCCTTGCATTCAAATCATGGGCATGAGTAGCCGGTTACTTCAACTTCAAATATAGATTGGCATTTCGGTTAGGTGTGATGGAATATAGATGAATGCTTTTCCTTATGATATAGCATATGCAAGTTAGCAACGAATGGCGGCAACGACTCACGAATCATACTGGTCACGAGGCCAACTTCACGACGACGACTCATCTTCATCGGATGAATCCACTGCATCTTTAGACGAATCATATGTCAGATGGGATCGGTCCGAACTCGTACAAACCTCTCTGCCACGAACACCAGAAAGTAGATCCATGCCGGCGAATTCTCATCGTCCTCAAGCAGACCTTCCTCGTCCTCTGCGGGGATTTGACTTTAGACGGCCAGTCATGACCCAGAATTCAAGCATATCAAACAACACACCAACCGTAGTTGATCTCACAGGCAGTGATGATCCCCCAGCGATTCCCAATTTTGGCGACATTTTGGCATTAGTATCTGCTAGGGCTAGGGCTAGGGCTACCGGAATTGGTATACGTCCATTGGCCTCATCCTCAGCAGATAGACGCTCAAATAGAAATCCTCCACGATCCCACGTTCTGTCGACCAACCCTGCTCGTCAGAGTCAAAGTCGTGTAATACCAAGATCAGGACAGACAGCGAATGATTCTCGGCTAGGACAGTCTGGCTTGGATAGTTCAAGAAGACCGTATAGAGAAAATCGAAGGATACCAAGTCTGAGAAGGGAGGCTGATTCAGATCTTGTTTTTGTTAGGAGAGCGCCCGCCACACATCCGTCTTCCGATGCAAACAACACTAGAACAACTAGAGAAACAATCAATACACGCGGCGCTGGCTTACAAGTTTCACACGTCATACACGACTTGACAGACGAGTCCAATACTTTCACAAACAACAATATTCAACGGAACAACGAAGATGGAAATAATGATGATGATGATGTGATATTTGTTGAAAGTCGTCAGAGTTCAACCGCACCTGCGTCCGAAAATCGGAGAATTTTCCCACCCATAGCAACATCATCTACTCTTAGCGGGATTATGAATCGGTCATTAGCAAATGTACGAGCGCGAGCTCAGCCTGAGGTGTTTGAACACTGGTTTACCCGAATGGCCCAGGAACACGGTCGAGGGGCAAATTTCACAACACCACAACTAAATTACCAGACTCCCGCTTGGGATATGGGATATCGCTCCAGTAATACAGACTTTCCTACCTTTCAATCACCCCCATCAACAACTTTGGCACCCCCTCAGATTGTTCCACCTGATCCGCCTGCCGAAGGCTTTACGAGGAATCCAGCTGCTGGACAAGTAGTTGTATGTCCTGCTTGTGGTGATGAATTGACACAAGGTGCAACAGAAGACAAACAACAAGTGTGGGTTGTCAAAGCTTGTGGTCATGTAAGTTATGCAGTCATATTTCATTGTATTGTCGTATTATGTACACTAATAAAACTTCGTCTAGGTATATTGTGGGCCATGTATACGGAACAGATCAAGGAGGAAAACACAACCAAAGGGCAAAACTCGAGCTACCGATCTACCGATTTCTCGTCTAGGAACTGATTGTCTTATCGATGACTGTAAATCGAAATTAAGTGGCAAGAGCAGCGTGATGCAAATCTTTTTATAGCATAGCGTGGACGTTTGAGGATATTCAGTTTGGATGCCGGCATCGAAAAGCAAAAGCTTAACTTTTCATACTTACTGCATGGTTATTATAGCATATTTTATTCTTATATATCTTATGGCTTTTGCAAGTCAGAAATCCGTTCACCTCGGTAGATACTACTGTATGATCTGATTTCGACATGCGCCACAAAGTGAACAAACTTTAATAATAAAGTCATGGTTCATCAGTTCATGTGGCTGAGCTGTGATTACGTCAGGCCTCGCTTTGACTAACTATTCCTACAGCTCTGGTTTTATTCCTTAATTTTGTATATTCCATTTCCTTGTCAGGTCTGAATCATCAGTATATTGATTGATTACAACATGGCATATCCATATAATTACCAACAACAAGGTCCTCCGGGACAGCAATATCCACCTCAAGGTTATAACAATTACGGACAAGATCCATCTCAATATCCATCATATGGGAATCCAAATCAAGGAGCTCCACAGCAGGGATATGGCTCGTATCCATCACAACAGGGTCCACCATACGGTGACCCCAACCAGTATCAATATCAAGGTCAACAACAATATGGTCAACCGCCATATGGCAATGGATCATCGAGTGGATACCAACAAGGTCAGTATGGAAATAACAGTTACCAACAACAACAGCCGCCTTATCAACAAGGTCCGCCTTCCCAAACACATCCTGCATATCCTGCAGGACCTGGTCAGGATCAACGCGGGGCAAGGTAATTACAACCTTTCATGTTTCATTTCTAATGCATTTTGATTAATAAGGTAACAGTTCTCAATATCCGCCACAAAACCCATCTTCTCAATTCCCTCAACAGAATTACAACTCTCAATCCCCCAATTCTCCCTTTCAAGGCGACTCTTCCGTCCCTCAACAACAGTTCTATCCCCCTGGCGCTCCTGGACCAGGCCAAGAAGGCGAAAGAGGTATGTTGGGCGCTATAGCGGGCGGTATCGGCGGCAATAGACTAGGAAAGAATTTTGGAGGACATACTGTCATCGGAACGGTACTCGGCGCTATTGCCGGTAGTTTCGCAGAAGACAAGGGTAAGAAAAAACACAAAGAGCATAAGAATAAGAAGAAATATGGTGATGAATATGGTAAGAGAGGTGTGGACAGCGGAAGTTCTAGTGATAGCGATTAAACGTTGATGGAAATTGTTTGATTGTAGGATGGGTATCATTATTCTAAGTCTTGCATTTACACATTTGAGTCATCTTCGTCGTTTAAGCTCATGAATCATTAACGTTGACTTTCCCCTCTGCTTCTTCTTCCTCATGAATCATTACTGTTGACCTTCTCCTCTGCTTCTTCTTCTTGTCGAATTTGTGCCTCTAAGCGTCTCCTTTCAACTTCTTGTTCTTTCCTCCGTTGTAGTAATTCCAAAGCAGGTGAACCATTCCCGTTGGGTGTATTGATGGTAGAAGACGAAGGAATTGGTTTCTGCGGCGTGTTTGCAGTTGTAAAAGATGCAAACGAAGGGACTTTACGAAGTCCAGGTCCAGAATTACTTTCTGCATCTCGCAAATCCTGTTGTCGTCTTGAAGCCATGCGTAGTCTGATTTGCGTTATCTCATCCATACTAGGTGTATTTATTGGTGTATCCCCGTTAGATTTCGCACCGCGATGTGGCGTGCTGAGATTGGATATGATATGTGGCTCTTCATTCTTAGCCCAATATATGCTCTCAACTGTATCAAAATCTGTCATTAATTTGTCTATACCTTCATCTACAGTTGCGTGAGCCGCAGCGATGGATTTGTATACAATCACAGCAGTAGCTACCATCACTTTTCCTTTTGCATCTTCCAATTTCCGTTTCTTATCTTTTAGTATAACAACGCTATCAATGTCGCCATACCGTGAAAATAACTTTATTATTCTATCTTTATCCAAGTCTTCTCCAAAACCTTGTCTTCTCCATCTGACTTTGACGGCTCTATCCATCTCACCAACTTCTGTTTGTAACTTCTCACCATCGACCTGTTTCTCGGCATTCACATCTATCACGCTCTCGCGCTCTGCAGCTCTTCGCTCCATCATCTCTCTTTGAACTCTAGCCCCTTCTTCTGCCAATCTTGCCATTTCCCTCCTCTTCAAGTCTTCCTCGTCTTCTTCATCTCTCATCCTCTTTTTGAACCCACTCTCTCTCCGTTCCAGGTCTTCCTTCATCCTCCTCCTATTCTCTCCCAACTTCTGCGACCTTTCTGCCTTTTCTCGTCTCGCAACCCGTGCATTATCGTAAATCCCTCGCAGTTCTGCATCGAGTAGTATATCTTGTGCGGATTGTAACAAGTGGAATTTGGCCACGACAGCATCTATATCAGGTGCATCTCGTTGCTTGTCGGGGTGGTATTTGAGGGCTGAGCGACGATATGCTTTGCGGATCTCAGAGTCTGAAGGTGCAGGAAGAGGATCGAGGGAGAGGAGGGAGTAGAGATCTATCTCGCTCAAAGCGAGAGTCCGCAAGTCGTCTGATGACATGACGAGTTTCCTTAATATGTTATGGAAGAAATTACATGGTTGGGCAAGAAGATTAATTGAAGAAGAAGTGAAGATCGAAGAAAGTTTAAATTTCTTGAGGCTATAAATATTGATGTTACACTTGATTCGTAACGAGCTAAGTTACTTCTACTGCATTCGGCACCAATCCTTCGAATATCCTCCACGTAATTACTTACAAGAGTGCGACCTCATGGATGATATATAGTTCTTTGCGAGATTGGTACAAACGCAGCAATGGAGCACAATATGCAGCTCGTCGATTGTAAGATTGGCGCATCAATTTGAAAGGAAAAGAACGAGAAAGACACTAACGATAATACATAGGGCTCGATGATCTTTGTGTCAGATTCATCATCAATCTTCCTCAAGAAGAACTCGAATCTGTAGCACGAATATGTTTTCAAGTCGAAGAGGCGCAATGGTTTTACGAAGATTTTGTTCGACCAATGGATCCTACTCTTCCATCTCTAAATCTCAAACAATTCTGTCTCAAGATCTTTCAACATTGTCCTCTTCTGTCAATGTTCTCAGACGATCAACATCTCGCGGCATATCAGGAGTTTCTTGGCTACAAAACAAGAGTACCAGTCCGGGGAGCAATAATGCTAAATCAAGAGATGGACTCTGTAGTGCTCGTCAAAGGATGGAAGACAAACGCAAGCTGGTCTTTTCCAAGGGGAAAGATTAATAAAGATGAACCTGATATAGAGTGTGCGATTCGCGAGGTTTATGAAGAGACCGGCTACGATATCAAGGCAGCAGGACTTGTGACTGAACCAGATGCTGTAAAGGCTATTGATGTGACTATGCGCGAACAACACGTCAGACTGTTTGTCTTTCGCGGCGTACCAGAAGATACACCCTTTGAGCCCAAAACACGAAAGGAGATTAGTAAAATCCATTGGTACAAGCTCTGCGATTTACCAACGTTGAAGAAACGATCAAATGCACAATCAGAACGTGTAGATAATCAAAGTGCTAGTAAATTTTATATGGTTGCACCCTTTCTTGGACCTCTCAAGAAATGGATCAACCAACAGCGTAAGATTGATGCTCAGACAGCAAAACATGATGATCATGTGGAAGTTGATGAACCGATGTCAGAAGCCTTTCTGGACTCAGTCCCACATAACAGTAGAAACGCTAGTTCCAATCAAACTAGTTATGGCAGTGCTGTGCCGCAACACATGGCAGACACATTTGGTAGTGGACAATATGGTCACCTGATGCATGACCAGCCATTACAGCAATCTATCAATCATAATCAAGAACAGTCGAGATCATTATTGGCAGCCCTGCGAGGAACTAGCACTAGTCTAGAGCAATCTTTCCAGTCAATACCACGGACTCCTTTTGAACAAATTACTCAATACATACAAGAACCTCCATCGCCTCATCCTCATCATCATGCTCATGAAGCAAGTAATGTCCCCTCGTATGCTCCTCCAAGCTTTAATGACGGGAACATGCAAGACTGGCAACATCCCGGCGATATTACTCATGCGATTAATCCATTCGGGACAATTGGTACACCACGACAGTATCAAAACGATCATTACTTGCCACAGCAAAGCCCAGCAATGTTACAAAACAATCTACTCTATACCAGCACACCAGATCCATCTACACGTGCTGTTTCTAATTTTGGCTCGATCGGCGGACCAATGCAACCACCCCTTCGTGCTCCACCATCAGCTCATACAATGAATCTACTTAATGCTTTCAGGAGCGGACCTCCCAATACAAACATTGATAATATGAACCCGCCGATGGCTACTTTGGATCAACGTCTACCACCTCAAACGACGGACCTGAAAGCAAAGTCATTGCTTGATTTATTCAAGACTACACCCGCTAGACTAGCTGATCCCCTGATTTCAGATCCAAACGCTCAAGCACCTAATCCTCCAATGATTCCAGTATCCGTTTCGCCAGTTCAACCTGAACCATCTCAAATAGTGAATGCTTCCAATGAACAAAACATAAAGCCTCCTACAGCTAGAAAAACCTCGACACTATCGATGATCACTCGCACTCTACCAAAGCAACGGAAATTTCCAGTACCAAGTATGGACAATGATAATTTCCCCATTCTTGGCAGTCAACCAGTCCCACTACAAGAAAAGGTTCTTCGGGAAGAAACGACATTTGCACAACCAGTGGTAACAGATAAACCGACAAGGAAACATACACGATCTTCGAGAAGTATCGGAACTGCACCAATAGTTCAACCGATGAAGATACTTGCGCGTCCAGCTTCCAGCAAAGTAGAAGCACCACTGACACCAAAATTATCTTCAAGACCTCCATCAAGAGGGAAACCTACACCATCTCCTGGACCTGCATTGACTATACTGCAACGTCCAACATCTGATCGATCTCGTTCACGATCACGTATGAGACGAGTAGAGAAAAACAGTCCTGCCAAACCAACATTCCAACCACAAATACTAAAACGAGGAGAAACACCTGACATGATACCGATGGCTGCTTCGTCAAGCGAAGATACAGATTCAAACGTTGTTCCTGTCTTGGCGCCTGCTTCATCCACTTTACAGCGAAATGCTTTGTTATCTTTGTTTGCTCAATCACAATCGCAACCGTTATCCGCGCCGCTTGACACTCTCAATAGTACGCGTTCCACTGTAGAACCACTTTCATCATCGATGGACAATATGACAAGAGTTGACGTCAAACCTATAACAAGTCGTAAACCATCCTTTATACCGCCACAAATCATGTCAAGAACTAACAGTCCAGCACCTTCAGCAGTTCCATCCACACATTCGTCTTCTACCATAAGATCGCGAAATCCAAGCATGGTCGACCCAACCGCTTCCATCTTTTCTCGCCTTGCAGGTCCATTACAGTCTAACATTGCAAATATCAACAACAATATTGCAAGTAGAACTCCGTCCAAGTCTTTTACAGACGGCAACTCGTTCGATGCGCAATTAGCGGGTATTTTGACGTGTCATGGATCAGAGTCAAGCTCGGTAACGGAGGCTGCTCATGCAAAGAGTATAGCTGGTGGAGTAAGTCGTGACAGTAGGGTTGGCAGTCCAAGCACGCCGATTGAAAAGAAGGGATTTTTGATGGACTTTTTGGAGAATGTTGCCCGGGGTGGGAAATGATTGTATAAATTTATTAATGATTGTTATTGTATACTACTATTATTACTATTACCAATGTTACTTTACTTGTCACTCTACATTCACAGTCTTTCAAGTCATGTCTCTCCTGATATTTCGTATTGCTAGGTAAATTACCGGCGGGTGATGAAAGATTGTATAAAATCAGCAATGATTATTACTATTGTAAACTACTATGATTACTGTTACTATTATTATTTGACTCTTTGCTCGACATTCACAGTCTTTCAGGTCAAGTTTCTTCTCATCAAACATATGGCTAGATAAATGGCCGGTCTAGTTTCTAAAAATAGAATTTTAGTTTTGTCAAGCAAAGCTTGCGATTCGTCATGTGTGATTGCTCTAAGCAATTACTCGTTTCACGGTATTTGTCCATAAGACCGTAAGAATTGTTGTAGGTTCTCAATTGTAATAGCTAGGGAAGCAGTTACAACAAAGACATGACATGTGAAACACCTTTCCGTCTCGGCTTGCTCATGGGAAAACATTGGCTCACAACAAGCAATTAACTTATTTGAAATACATCGTGAGTTTGACATAAACAAGACGATGACGATTGATTATCACGAGCTATGTTTCAATCTACGTCCCTGGAACGAATGGCTGCATCGAAGTTGTAGGTCAATTTAATTGCTCGACAGAATGTGGAAGCAACCGACTTGAATTGACAAACACGATTGGATGTGTTGGTCGGAAGAGCGGGAGTATTTCTAGAGCCGATTTTGTTCAAAGGCAAACAAAGCGGAAATGGAAATGGCAGTATCGAGTTCGGACTGTGGACTCTTGTCTATAAATGCTCACCCTTTCCCTTTTGATTTTTCTGTGATTTCAAAAACTATCTACAGTACTAATTACGTATAATCACTTCTTTGGTCATGGCGAGTGGACAATCTGAACAATTTGTAAGAGGGTTTAAAACCCCACTGCTTGACAAAATAGATGATATTCTTAATAGGGTGGAGAAGGGTGAGCTTGTTAGCGAAAATGAGAAACGACTCAAATGCGGCCATCTAGCTATAGCCGTTCTTAGCAGTCTTAGAGTCTGGACAGAAAATTCCATAGAGTGTATACCTTTTCATCTTATCAAGGCGGAAGATGTGCGATCGGTGTTTGATATATCAATTTACCAAATCCAGGCCGGCACACCTGGAAAAAGATCATCAGAACCAAGAATAACAGCACTAGGTAATCGTTATGACGTATATCAAAACATGTTTTCCTTGTTTTCCCAGCAACATGCGAAAGAGGATTGTTGGGATATGTTCTTGGAAGCCACGTCACGGGGATATAAACAGCAGTTTTACCTGTTCACATTCGCCTGGCGGACTGATCCTGACGCATATCTCTTCGCTGGAATCGTCTGGCATGCTCTACATCAATCATTCAAAGAAAACTCGCGGCTGAACACGACCGTCAGCGAACTAGATCTCGGGCCATTGCTGGGAATATCATGGGCGAGATGCAAGGGACGTAAAGACCTTTTAGAGTCTTCTAAAACCGATGCTTTGGATGTATATATTAAAGCCTTTGATCACTTTGCCGATGGATTTTGGAAACTCAACACAGTTCGTAGACAGTCGAAGTGTAACAAAGAGACTTTTATAAGCGAATGCAAGGGTTATGCAGAGGAATGCATGAATCGTAAAACTTGACAAGGCAAACGTACTCACTTTGATAGTTTGTTGAATGATTTTATCTGGGCTTATCCGTGAATGGGTGTTTGGAGTTTTTTTTGGCGTCATGGCATGTAAAGCGATAGATATTAATCATATTTCGACTCTCTGTACTCTTCTCATATGTCGTGCAGTAACTTCCATATGCAAACAATGCCTGAATGCCGCGAGATGGCCAACGTGCTGATTATGTGTTGTGTTTGAATCATCAAGCTTGATACACTCTGAGAATATAGTACATTCTCCCAAGTGATATATGACATTTTGTGTGTCAATTTACACCATAATGTCATACCTCGTACATTTTCTTTCTAACTCGAAGATTCCATTATTGCAACCACGATTCGACCACGGTTATTCACAATACTAGCCCATCGTCCCATGATACAACACCACACTTCTTTCAGCAGTGTTTTATTCATCCGTCATTTACAATCACGATCCATTTGCGCAAAAAGAAATCACATTTCATTATTAAAAGTAACTTGTTTCGTTTTATGTTGTAGAGTAGCGTAGAATTACATTTCCATCCTTTTCCCTCCCATCCACGTCATCAAAGACGTTCATCTCCTCTCTCCTCTCTCCTCTCCACTTCACTCCACTTCTCTTCTCCTTGCCATGTGTAGGTTTACAAAGCATTTTGTTCCCCCAACATAACCTCTCTCTCGCGCTGCATCTTCATCTGCCCTTCCAGCTCTGCGTCTTCCAGGTAGGCCAGCGCAAACGGCACGCCGAGGAGGAGGACGCTCGTACTGAGCAGCCACAGCGCGGAGCCCGACCACGCGAGCGTCGAGGCGACATAGCCCTTCGACTGCGCGAACGTGTGGGAGAGTTTCCGGCGCGCGAGCGGGGGGACCATGTCGCGTAAAGCGTAGATTCTTTCGCCGAGGGATTCGTTCTCGACGTCGTCGTCGTCGTCGTCGAGGTCGTCTCTGGTTGAACGCTGGTGGGAAGAAGGAAAAGATGTGGATTCGTCAGAGGAGGAATCTGATTCACCTCGTGGGGTGTAAGCAAACTACCTCTTGAAGAAGTGGAGAAAAGGGAAAGGAAAGGGAAAATACCATCGGTGTCCCAGTCTTCTTCTACTTCTGCATGACTTGGTTGACTCTCTTTGAATGAATCGTCGAGGACTTCTTCCAGCTTGACCATTGTGTTGAATATTCAGATGGATATAAAGAGAGTGATGGTTATACTTTCTGGACGACCGACTGTAATGGGAGCACATTTTTTATCATCTATCAAAGATGACGTCTAAATTTCTTTACGGTTGACGAAAATGTATGATTACGTCAGTCTTGATCATTCTATCCTTCAAGTTTATGCCATTCAACAGGCGTAATCAATGTGTAGTAGTATTAAATCATCATAGAATAAATTACAATCTAATGCTAGTATAATTATATTACAATAATAGTATATGTTAATATATCTAATACACACAAAGCAACTTCTATCCCGTCTGACTTCCACTCAATAATAATTCCAACATGTCATATTGACCTACACCTGGACCATAACCAGTCTGTGTTACATCTGCTCCATAACTGTTTAGTATAGGATCCAAAGGCAGTGCTAACCAATCTGGCATTGTAATATTATCGTCAGAATGAAATACTCCATCGTTTGCTTGATAAGATCCCGAACCAAATGTGCCTTGTAATAAAGTTGGACTTGGAGGTACAGTCGGTGGAGGCATGACGTTGAAATGAGCTCCATTGCCATGATCATTAAAATCAATTGCTTGTGTGGATATACCGTGTAGGGGATTGTTTATTCCATCACGATTGCCATATATAGAGTGATTTTGATTCATATTTGGAATAGCTCCTGTCCATTGTTGATTTGAAAGTGACGATCTCAAAGCATTAGCATTGACAGGTTGAGATGCCTGACCTCCTCGGAATTCTGCAGGACTACGTGATGCTGCGCGACTAAAACCATATGGGCCAGTACGGGACATTCTAACAAAGCGTGACCGGATACGATTTGCCAAAGTCTCTAATAAATCAGCAAATCTGCTAGCAACATGTACATCATCAACAATACACGTCTGTAACGCTTCGATTGTACGGTTAAGATATCCAAGAGAGATTGCAACATCCTCTTCTGTCGCACCGAGAGCAAATGTTTTCAAGAGGATAATTGCCACAGATATAATTCGAAGATAAGTACGGACCGGGGCATGTTTAAGGTGTTCTCCGGGATAAAGACCTTCGACGACAGACTTGAGACAATTTCTACAACCATCAATCACCTCGTTGATATAGAATCGATCACCTCCATAGCATTGTTCAAGCACAGAAGGTGGGATCGAAGCAACGACAGCTGGATCTCCGGGTATTGTACTTTGACCGGCAGATCTGACAAGAGGATGCTTTGTACAACGTTCAACGACTGCTTGTAATCCCAAAGAATTAAGATAGACTCTACAATACTCATAATCCACATTAAGGACATGTCTCATAACATTAGATACTGAAATACAAATTAGCACCGACGATACCCAAACAAGATCTTCTGGTGTACTTACCGTCTTTAGCATTATCAATTGTCTGACGCCATGACTTCAAAACAGGATATAGATTACTCAACAACTCTTTATATCGTCCGGTACGAATGATATCCCTGGTCAAGGCACGACTTGGAAACAAGTCTTGATTTCCTTTTTTCATGATATAAGCAACCTGAAGCCAAAGATGAATAACCAGATCTTCAGTGCGACCAGGTGGAACATTTCGAAGGTCGAATAAAGCGCTTAAAGTTGGTTCACAGTATCCCTTTGGTAACATTGACGTCAGTCCTACTCGACCACTTGTTTGAGAAATGTAGATCAGTAACAGATCCTTAACGTGAAGTCTACGCTTCTCATACGCCTGAAATGCGACACTATTTGCAGTGCCAGGATCAGCAACATGTCTTGTTGCATTCTCAACAAATACACCAATCTCAAAAGCTAGCGACATTGCCATTGATAGTAACATCCAGCAGATTCTATCGCTTCTCCAACAAGGTTCGAGCCAAGTATCCATTCTTTGTCCACCAATCCCTTTTGCAGAATTCGCTTCGTTATCACGATTGACATCTTCTTCAATGACAGGTGATTGTTCAGGGAGCAGGAGTTCAGCGTCATCATCATCCGGTGGGAAATGCATGTTACGAGGATGCCACTCTGTCAAAAGCATCAACGACTCGACAGTACCGAGTGTACGCAGACCTTTCCTGCAATATGGAATACCTTCGAATTCGTGATGAGAGCCATCATATGCTGAAGCCGTAGGGGCGGATGCAAACTGCTCTTGACCCCACACAAGTCTATTAATCATACCTTCAAGATATGACCATAATTTATTGTGAATGGCATAAGGTCTAGACATTGATCCCGCACCTGTAAGTTTCATATGTCGTGAAGCAATAGTCAAGATGGTGACGGTCAACATCGGCTCCTCTTCTAGCATTTTTGCATGATCACCGAGGGATGTAAAAAGCGGCATGACTATAGGTGTGAGTGGGGATAGTTGGGTGTAGAAAAAGTCTACATAATCGATGGCTTCTCGTGCCGTGAACCATCCTGCTCTGACAAATTTGAATCTCGACCATGCTTTGATAGCAGCAGTGAGGTCGGCTGCTGAAGCCGTAGCGATTGCGGAAGTATTGGAGATAGCTGGGTCAATCTGCGGGGCTGTTGCGTTTAGGGTGTTGGTGAACAATGAATTTGCATTATTGGTAGTTCTCGATTTCATGTCTGGACTGAACATTGGCACATCATGTGCGCTGTTCGGGTTCAGAAGAATAGTGGGTCGCTGCGCTGTACTACTGCTACCCGCGCGATGATGAGTAGCCGCTTCTAGCAGAACATTTAAAGCATCATGGCTGCTATGCAGTTCTGCATTCTGTAAAATTGCTGCTGTTTGTTGATTGACTTGCTCCTCTTCATCGTCATCGTCGTCGTCGGTTGTCATGCGATATTGATGATTCGAAGCATGATTGGTCGTCACAGAAAGTCTCTGTCGCTTCTGTATTGCAAGATCGGCAGTCGCACTCGGTGTCAATGGATAAGCCGAGAAGCCATCAGCCGTAAGCCTGTTGGACCCATCTGTCTCTCGCTTCGCGCGCTTACGACCATTTCGAGTCTCAAATTCATTTTCGTCCCCAGTGTCAGCTGTTGCAGAATCCGTTTCACGTTTCTTACGACGAGTTGCGGAAAAGAAGCATTCTTTATGTTCGCGGCGACATCGTATACAAGGTGGCTCGTGAGGGTCGTCGACTGGACCTAAATCGCATCGAACCTATCAGTAAAGGTCAGCGTCTCATAGCTCTACATATTTTATGTTTGAAAAAACATACCTTGCGTTTGCGACATGGTATACATGCTGAAGTGAGTATTGTGAGTCTGTGACATACGACATCCTTACTTAGACATCAACGACTTACCTTGATACGTTCTTGTATGAGACGCTGCTTGGTCCAAAGCAATCTGTTGAGTTGAGCTGTCACCTTGTTGAAACGTAGACAGTGTTGTTGCGGCCATATGGGCCTGTACGGTTGGTGATGCCATTTCCTTGAACCGATGCAAACCGCGTCCCGAGCTTATCGAGAATTGGTGATTTTGATTATTGTCAATAGTTCCTGTCACTATTGTAGATAACGCATTTCGAAAAGTATCCTTCAGTTTGGCCTCTTGTTCGTGAAGTCTTGCGCGCGCGCTGAATGGTTAATCAGAATTGTGATTATTATCATCGAGGCAAATAGACGAGGCATAAAATAATCAAGGATTGTACAAATTCGAAAAAAGCGAACTCATGATTGGTTGGGCAAAGTTTGACATTATTTTTTACTATTATTTTGTTACAAGACTGTGATTCTAGATCTCGTACTTTATAGATTCATCTTATTATACACTTTATACATATATACACGCGCCTAAGATTTTGTTCAAACAATCAAGTGTCCACTCTTCTTTGCGTCTTTGGCGTTCTTATCTTACCACGTATCCAATCTGGTACGAATGCCTTTACTTTCGTTTCGCTGGGTTGGTGGCTTATAGTGAAAATGTCTTGGTCACTATAACTACTGGGCTCACTAGAGACTGCCATGTCAGTCATCATCTCCAACCTACACATCGCAAGACCAATATTGCCAACACCAGCAATCCATTTCCCTGGTTTACCCCTTTTACCATTGACTTTTATATCTTCATCATAATCAGGAAGTGCATCCGTCCATTCTGGATTATACTGTAATGTACTAGGTACAACACTTCCCCTATAGAGTTGCACAGGCAGGATTCTTCTTCTGACTACTCCTGTATGATGTGTTCTGATAGTAAGCTCTTGTCCGACATAGCAGCCCTTTTTAAAATCAATTGCACCCATAAGATCCATGTTACAATTCATTGGCAGACATGTATCCAGAGGCATCTCATTTTGTCCCTCCGGTACTCCCCTCATGTATCTCCTCACCCGATATTCATCTTCCGAGACTTGATCCAATCCATCAAATTCTTGTAATTGATGTATGCCTTTGTTACCCTTCTGAGAAGCGACTAGAACCCTTGTACCCATCCCTGGTGCGCGTTGATCAACCATCGTCAATGTTCTCTGATCTCCATGTCCCGATCTATCACCAACTTCTCTTTTTTCTATACTCTGTGGTAGATTTGACAATCTTTGCTTCCCACACAATTCATAACCCACCCATCTCTCACCACCTTTCCATGTTGCATATACGCTTACTTCCTCTTTATCGACTTGTCTGAAATCCACCTTTGACCGAAGTTTATGTCTCTTTAAATGCGACAGTAATCTTGTACGCTGCGTATCATCTACTTCAATCATATATCCTCCCATTTCCGCTTTGCTTGGCGAGTGGCATGATAGAAAAGATGCATTACAGGGGTAGAGAAAGACGTCGAAAAGCAATTTGCCCTGCGCCGTGAGAAACGCAGTATATAGCCCTCCAGAAGCGTCTGCAAACGAAGAAGTAGAATTTAGTACGAGGGATGAGGTGATAAGGCCGTGAAGAAACTTGGACGCATCTGGGCCAGAAACGGATATTAGACTCCTAGACGAGAGTTGTACATAGCCAGATGGTTCTGGTGACCCGATCGAGGCGGAAGAGTGTTGATGGCTGCTGGACGGCGATATTATTGTGGAGTATGGACGGAGGCATAAATTACGTCTCATGGAGACCTTCCACACCTTGCATGACAAACGTCGAGCTGTACAGCCTGAGGCTGCCATTCATACGTACTACGTGGGCGACGCATCAAATAATGGCACGCTGATGGGCGTCTTGTCGTCGTTAGGGAATCCGTACATCAAAAAGGGCGGGGCAACGAGCAAGGAAAACGGACCTCTATTTTCTATATATTTATTCTAGCATACAACATCATATTACGCTATTTTAGCATGCATCAGTGGCCTTTTTGAAGTGATGCGGAGATGAAACCGAATGCCGTAAACTAATATACACTTTGATACATGTATGGACTTATTATTGAAGAGGACTTTCACTATTGAGTCTTTCAATCTCGGATATGAATAGGACCTCCATCTTGTCGAACCTCAGACCATCGTCACTATCGAAATTCTTGCCCATAGGTAACACAATCTCAGATAACTGCTTTGTACATTCTTTTAGAGGCATGCAAAAGGATGATGGGCAAAGAGTGTCTGGCACGGGAGTAATTCCAGCTAGCGAGGTCATAACACCAATTTTGTTCAATCGCAGAACTGGCCAACTAAGTTTAGGCCAGTGAGAGTATGCATGCAGGTTTGGCTGCCGTGAAGGACCATCGAAATTGTGTAGCATCCAAAAAAGTACCCAAAATAAAGATTCGTGGTCAAAGAGAATTGTGTGGACAGCACCAGGCAACATGATGTTTATCGCCATGAACAAAGACGTGCCCGTGGGTATAACTACCTCCCTCTTGGCCAGGTCATCAAGTGAGATGGCAAGATCAAGATCAATAAGTATTCCATTTGTCAAATCGGGTAAGAGCATGATATTACCCGTCGATATATCTCTGTGGAGGTATCCAGCGGCATATAGATGTTTCATAGCTTCGTGGAATTAGTAAGTAAAGGTCAACATTGAATTCGTCAATTATGCTTCAACATACCTCGAAGCGCAGCTTGAAGTGCGATCAAAATCTGGACCGGATTCTGAACCTTCTCCAACGGAATCATGCTGCCTTTCATCACAAGACGGCGAAATTCTCTATCAACTTCATATAAGTGCCTGCGCCTCGCACCTGAGCTTGATCGAGATACAGCAGAGACGCGAGCGACTTCTGCAGCACTTCCTTCTACCGTAGCACCCGATGCCGTGTACTCCAAGGTTGACTGTTCTGTCAGTGATCGACGCGAGTTTCGTTGGGATCCATGTGCGATGTTGAAAGACTGTACAGCTCGATCCAAAGAAAGGCCGTCTCGAGCAGTGGTGTAGACGGAAATGATTTCATTATTTCCATTCTTATAAGTTGTTTGTGCTACAAATTCTAGCATTTGTGGGATCTGTCCACCGTGCTTTCTCACATCCATATACAAATCGCCCTCGGATTTTCGAGTGTAAGGTTGAAAAGAGTCTTTGATGATATAAACATTATTGGAAGAGTCAGTTGCTTGCCAAACTGTAGTTCCTCGACTGAAGATTGAGTGTGAGCGGTATAAGCATTTGTCCAGCGCATATTCTTCAGAGTCCACTAAAACTATGTTATTTGGTGCAATCGTTGTATCGTAGCCGAGTTGCCCTCTATTTAACATGGCAAAGCCAACAATCATCTTTAACATGACGACATAATCCGCATTAACGTCGAATGGAGTCGACACCAGCATTCCTAAACGATCGCATTGAAATATTCTGAATGTTGTACCTACCTGAACAAAGCCTAGCACGAAATGACGGGTCGGCTGTCTAATAAAAACGCCCCTTGCGTAGCGAGCAGCCTGTATGAAGACCGTCTGTGCAGTAAGCTCCGACTCCTTGAGTTCACCAAATATTAGTATGTCATCAAATCGATACCGCGACCTAGCCTCGCGCATGTTTGCTGCAACGTTTGGTCTAATCAAAATAAAATCGACCCTACATTTCCCCGATGATGGCTCGAATTCGACATCTTTGTTGCCGGTAAAGAAGCCTTCGAGTCCATCCCCAAGTTTTATATCTTTGACATGTGCCCACTCCTGAATCTTGGAAAACAATGCTATCAGAAATCGAGCCACTGGTTCCTCCGAAGGCTTTTCAGGCCAGTTTGTCCACATTTTGGTCCAGCTGTCATACAGCCCATCTTGGATGAAGTCTTCGGTGAGATCACTAACAAGCCTGGAATAGCCTGCGATCTTTCGTGTGAATTTAGCATCTATGACATGGTCATAATCGAACTCCAAGATGGGATCGAGTTCATAAGAAAGCGCGGCTTGCACGCTGTCTCGCGATGAAGAAGTGACAGGAATAGAGTCACTAGTTTGACGACGAGCATAAGATGCGCTGTCGTCGGACATTGTAATCGATCCCAGAATTGCAGACTATGCAAATGGATATCTGCGGCGAGGTAGTGTTCGTCCCGCGGCCATGACGAAGAACACGTCCTTTATAACGACGGTCACACCCAATCGTGCAAGATGTTCAGACACTATTCTTGAAGTAAAATGAAACAACGATTTATCAAATAAAAAAAAGTCTAGACCACTGTGAATTTGCTCTTTAGGCAGTTGTAACCTCCAGGCTTCTGGATTAGAAATGACGGTCGCCCAAAGTGACCAAATCGCGCGAAATTAAAGGAAATGAGAAAATAATAAGCAGACGTCGTTGGAAAAGGTTCCCGCGACAAACTTAACAATATTATCAAAAACTTGAACCAGTACCGCTGACGGCAAAATCCACTCCTTCCTATTATAGGTTCGATAGGCGTTCGACTTTCGTTGTCAAGGCGCCTCCTGTAGAGGATACAGAATTATTGAGCTGACACTCGAGTGCAATAATCACATAAGGCTTGTCCAGAGGAATTCTACAGTGTCGCGTAAGGACGATCGTATTGTCAAACGGTCTTTCTTACTGACTCATATTAATCAAATCACAAATGAATTCGCACCTCGCTGGTTGAGAAGTCGATGGAACTCCGTGACAATTTTGCATAGTAGTGAAGCAGTTAAGTACAGTTGTTACATAAACTCAGCCCATTTTTGCTCTCCTGTTCTTACCAGGTCTCGTATTCTTCGTCTTTCCTTTCATTTTCTTCACCGAATATCCGCTCATATCAGCACTAGAAGTAGCATCATTACTCTTAGCATACCTCTTCTTCCCTCCAAATCCGAACTTTTCATCTTTTTTCGCCCTTTTCATGTTCGGTTTACCTGAAGAAGATCCCGCAGCTTTCCTCGCAGCCCTATCTTTTCGCTGTGTTTCATCTGTACCTTCAAGCGCAACGTCAAACATGTCTGCTTCATTAGCATTTTCAATAGCTGATCCAGAACGTTCTGTTACATTACTGATTAGCATACCATATTTCTAGAACTGATTATAGAAATGTTAAAAACTTACTCTTTTTCAACAATTTAATACGATCGAGCGTCTCTCTTTTCGCCTTGTCTCTTTCTTGTAATTTCGCTACCTGGACTTGTTTGCCGAATTTCTTCAAATCTCGTTGTCTTCGTGCTTCACTTGCTGCTTTTTTACTGGCTGCATCGTCTACTAATTTCTTCTTGATCTTGCCCATGTGTTCATCAGATTTGGCCATTTCTGCAAAATAATCTGCAGGACGAGAAAAGGCAATCCCTTCCTTTTTCAGTAGTTCACGGGCTGCTAAGACTGCATCAAGTGATTGTTTGTAAAATGCGAGTTCACGAGTAAGATCATCGTCGATATCAGGTATATCAGTTGATACTGCTGCTGTGACGGCTTGAGTGAGTGAGAATGGTAGATCGGAAGGTAAAGAAATGGAGTTATATGCTCGAAGTAATGCCGATGTATTATTTATAGTTAAACGCTGGTGAGGGACGACGTCGGCCATTTCTTCTGATGCAAGAGAATCGACGTCAGATAGAGGTATATCTTCTTCCTCTTCTTCTTCATCTTCATTTTCATCCTCATCTTCCTCCACGCCTTTCTTCCCGTTTGCAGAAGCGACTTGGAAAGAACGATGTGTTTTCGGCGTGACAAAGGCTGCTTCATTTTCAGAGTCTGACGTATCACTGTCTTGTAACCGTGCTAGATCAAATTCTGCTTCTTCATCATTGTCTTCTTCTGCGGTTGCCCAATCATCCGAGCCGGGTGAAGTTTGTGCTACCTTGTTCACATTTACATTTCCTTTTGGACTTTTTTTGGAAAGGTTCGGTGAGGCAGTACTTGACAACTTTTGCTTCTTTGATTTCGCATCGTCTTTTTTAGAACTCTTCGTGGCAGAATCTACATTGTTCTCCCTTGATTCTTCATCCTGATCTTCCTCTTCAGTCCTTGATCGTTTCCGTTTCAGAGCTTGCTTCTGTAATTTTTTCTGTCGCTCCAAGGTATGATCAACTCCTTGGTGTCGATCAAGAGCGTCTTTTAATTTAGCACCTTTTGCCATTAGCCAAACAAGTATTTTTACCTACGAGGGTGAGATATTTTTTAAAGAAACCAATTCTAAAAATTTGTTGGACGTTCTCGCGGACTTGGCAGAATTTGTCAAATGGCTGGAGTTACTCGTCCACCGCCTTTCTTGAACGTCACTGTACTTGGGCTATGATAACCACATGCTCAAGTAATTAGCTTACATCTGACGTATCTTTAAGCGCGGATATAAGATGTCCTCCGAAGCAAACAAGATCGAAACAGTGAGTAGTATTCGATCGATGGCTTTATGCATGGGAGCGAAACTAATTATATTCCCTAGACGAGCGACGAACCATCAAGTGACCTTACAGCAGTAATTGATGATCTCATAACCCAATTAACCACAAAATTCTCTAAAGTGTCCCTGGAAATATTAGCCAAAAGTTCGTGAATAATTCTATACTCTCATTACACACTGCTTACGTAGCATAAAAAAAGTGGACGATATGTCTCGACGACTAGACAATCTCGAAACGTTGATTCAACAAAATACAGCATCAAACATAACAAACACAACAAACACAAAAGTTGATACATGATATTATGAATACAAAAGTAATATGTACAAAAAGAGTAATAGTAAAAAAGTAGAATAGGTTGCCAAAGTGATATGGTTCTTAATACTTTCGGATAATTGGCAAAGGATATCCGGGTTGCGGTACACCAAAAGATCGAATTCTTTCCAATAATCGATTCGTCGAGAAACCCGGCGGCTTGAGCTTACGTACAAGCTCTATGCGCGATTCAGTATCTTCGCTATCTACGTGGTAGCGATAGTGATCCTTGATCAATCTCTGCGAGTTTGCGTCGGATGCGGCATATATCTTGTGTATACATCCATCAAGCGGACACGTCCAGATATCACCAATGCCTGTTGGTTGGAAATGCTTCTCCATTAACCTGATTTGCACAGGAGTTGTACGGTTCGGAATTTGAGCAACCATAATTTCCGAACGAATGCTAGCATTATCATCATCATCATCATCATCATAATCATCATCATAATCATTCACGCCTCCATCAACTCCCGAAACCATACTATCGTTAAAAATCTCTGTCGTTGTTGTCGTAGATGTTCGGACTTTAAGATTTGATCGTCTTCTGACTGATTGTTGCCAATTCGATATAGTTGTTGTTCGGGACGGTCGCTGACGTGGTTCAGATGAGTTTACTTGGGGGCCAGTGGCCTTTTCGCTCATGATTGACATTCTCCGTCTATCATTGCTCTGTACATCTTTGGCTAGAAATTTACTTGGTAGTGGTCTCAGTGCCGATTTTCCCTTGTGACCTTTGCCTGCTATCTGGGCATTTCGTACTGTCCTTTCATGATCTAGCTCTTCGTTGTCCGACGTCATGGTTGAGCCACTCTTCACTGCAGACCTAGATGCAATATTAGGTGCCATCGAGCCAGTAAGTAATCTTGAAATTCGCTGCTTTGATCTGTCGTTCCTTTCGCTTCTGGTCCTCGAATTGGTTGAATCGAAAGAAGTTATTGAACTTGCGCGAGCGACACGTTTTGCAGGTCTTTCTTCTTCACAGGTCGATTCACGTTTGCGTTTCGCGATCGACTTGATTTTGATTGGAGGCTTCCTGAAATTCATTATTGCATCCTTCATTACATCCTGCGATTGTCAGTATCACCAATATTGCCGTACAAGTACACAAGACTTACAGGATAACTCCGCTCCATCCACCGATATAAATCCGTCTTTTTCCATTCCACTCCTTCTTTTCCCGCGACCATGGAAGTGATCATAAATCGATGGTGTCGACGATATATTCCTTCCGCTACTATACCACTTCTCGATAAATCAAATGTCTCTGCATAGGCGGCGAACAAATCTTCTGCGGAGAGCACTGTTCCTTTGTGTTTCGGCTTTTGCCCATTTGTCGGCGATTTGTTCGTATACATATCAGCGCTATAATACAGCAATTGTACAGCCTCGGTCATGCCGTCGAAAGTACTCCAATATGCTTTTGCCGGCTTGAAAAGGTACCACCCTGCTGCTCCAGCCGCCCAGATATCAATCTTTCCGTCGTCATATTGACCATAAGCCCATTGCCTGACATTGTCTAGTTGTATATACTCTTGTTCTTGATTCGACTTTGGTAATAATCTAGCACGCGCGTGTATTTTTGGAACAAACAATTTACCACTGACTACTAGCGGAGTTTGAGCGTCGGCATTTAAGAGCGAGATGTGGTCTGCTGATGTGAATGATTTTGTGTCGGCGGAGAATACTTCGGCTTGGTTGATTGTGTAGATTGGCCAATCGTCTGAGCTGACTATTGTTGAGTCATACGGAGAGAGTATTTTATGTTCGGGGATGTATGTCTCTGTCATTATGGTTTAATTGCTCATATTTCGAGTAGTCGGTTGATGAACAGTAACAAAGAAAATTCTGAAGATGTTCATTGAGTGTGAGTAACTCTGAGGGCTAATTTCACACTATTCTACAATCACGAAAGGAATTGAAATCACACTCTCGTCATGGATGGAGAACGTGAAATATCAAAAAAACCCTGGGGAAAGCGTTTTAACTCGAGTATCTCGAGGGTCAGGACTGATTTTCGCGCCGGCTACACTTTGGAAGTATGGACTATTCATATTTTGGCCAGGTCTGTGGTCGGGAATACTGCATAGCTTTCACGCGATGACAAGCACCAGATATAAGGAGAGTTTGTACATTATCACTATACAGTATAATAATATTGAACCATTAATGGGTTGCATGAAGTCTTCTCCCTCCGAAAGCGCATGTGACAAATAAAAAAAAGAGTTGTCGATCGTAGAGTTAAAAAATCATCCTTTTGCTTACCTAATCCATAAATAAATCTCCCAAAGCTGACAGCTTGCCCCAGAATTTATATTTCACTTGATACCGTCCGTCCTTTCGCCTCCTCCTCCCAGTAAAACACCACTTCCATATCTCAGAAAACCGAGGCGAAGGAACAGAAATCATGCGTTTTCTTACTCTCCTTTCCCTTTTACCTACCCTTTCCCTTGCCGCCTCTGCTGTTCTCGACTTGACACCTTCAAACTTCGACAGCGTAGTGTTAAAAGCCAACAAGCCAGCTTTAGTAGAATTCTTCGCTCCCTGGTGTGGACACTGCAAGACCCTCGCACCGATCTATGAAGAACTTGGTGCAGCTTTCGCACACGCAAAGGATAAAGTTTCAATCGCAAAAGTCGACGCAGATGCGAACCGAGATTTAGGACAACGATTTGGCGTCCAGGGCTTTCCAACATTGAAATGGTTCGACGGAGTCAGTGAGACGCCTGTAGATTACAACAGCGGCAGAGATTTGGAAAGTCTGATAAGCTTCATCGAAGGAAAACTCGACGGTAAAGTTACCGCAAAGAAGGGTAAATCAGGAGAAGCAGCCGCCGAGGATGAAGTGGTTATGTTGACCGATGCTACTTTTGACGGTACTGTCGGTGGAGACAAGGCTGTTTTGGTAGCTTTTACTGCACCTTGGTGTGGACGTACGTTAATCCTCCCATCGTCCACATTCCCACCTCTTTCTTCCCAAAGAATATGTATTGACAGGTTATAATTCTAGATTGCAAAACCCTCGCACCAGTCTGGTCTTCATTATCCAAAACTTTTGCCCCAGATTCATCTCTCGTCACAATCGCAAAAGTAGACGCCGATTCTCCAGGAAGTAAACGTGTCGCGGGTGAATACTCTGTCACTTCATACCCTACCATCAAGTACTTTCCCGCCGGAACGAAAAAAGCACAAGAATACAAGGCCGGCAGAAGCGAGGTTGATTTCGTCAACTATCTAAATGAAAAAGCCGGTCTTCATCGTGTAGTCGGCGGTGGACTGGACGCTAGTGCCGGAACGATCGCCTCTCTTGACGAACTGATCACCACGTACATTACTGGAGGAAATGCGGAAGAGAAGTTTGGAGGATTAGTCGAGCAGATGAAGTCTTCGATTGCGGATGTGAAAGATAACTACGCACAGTATTACGTCAAAGTCTTGGATAAATTAAGTAATAACGCAGGATACGTAGAGAAGGAAGCTAAACGCTTGACTGGATTGATTGGAAAGGGAGGATTAGCTCCAGAGAAATTAGACGATCTTACAAAGAGAAGTAACATCTTGGCTAGATTCAAGGATTTGGTAGCTAGTGGAACGGAAAAGGTTGCAGAAGTGACTAATTCTATCAAGGAAGAACTTTAGATTATATATAAACAAGACAAGAAGATTGGGAATGTTGGAATAATCATGTCTCATTAATTTATATAACGTTAGGGGTATATCATACTATCATAATTCATATCTAAGCATATCATCTCGTAACTATATTCATTATTGTGCTTTCAAAACAACATGTGCCATCCACCACCATTCGTCAAGACTCCACAAACCCTTTTCATCATCATCATCATCATCACCATTATTATCATCATCATCATCAATACCATAATCATCTTTTCTACAAACAAGTAATCTCGCATCCCTCATCCACTCACAAAGTAAATACATCTCCCACCGCCAGACTTTATTTTTCAAAATCTTGACGATTTTATTGGTAGAGATATTCGGCCGAGAAGAAAGAATATACAAGACCGTCAAGACCAGCGGTTCTAGAACTTTCATCATTAATCCATCATGTATGTCCGCCCAAATAGGTATACTAGCTTCATTCCCCTCGTCTTGTTTAAAGATTTTACTTTTCGGGACTTTAGGTATCGTATCTACAGAATCGAAAATGGTCAAAGAGTTAAAAAGGTATTTCTCAGTCGGCAAAATCGACAGTCCAAAAGTTAGTTTGTTTTTATCCATCTGCACAGTCTTGTAATTCCCTTCTGTATAGCCCCATTTAGTAAGTTTGGGATACGGCGCGTCGAAATCGTGGTTGATTTCGGGTAAATCGACGCGTATTTCTACACGATCTTTATCACATAAATTCAACAAGACGGCGGCGATGGAGTTTGATAGATCTGCTGGAAGAGTAAAGACTGGTCGTTGAGATTCATGATCCAGAGGCAAATCAGTCTTGAAATGGACGTCAAGATCCTGCTTGAATTTAACGGCAGACTTGAACATTGTGATTGTCCATTGCCAAGGAAGTGATAATAATGACGATATATTATCAACAGCAATGAATTCTCTTCCGGGAGTATTCTTTCTTGTTTCTGCCTTGATCAATTTCTTCCCTAATAACGCCTGCTTGGATCTTTCAACCCTGTCTTTTCCGAGTGAGTTCAACTTTCGATACGCTTTATCTCTGTTATATGCTTCAATTGGAGTATTTACATTTGATCGTATCCAAGATTCGGCCACTAGATCATCATCTTTGATTTTAGCATTGAGTTGTGTCCTTTCTAGAGGTTCAAAGTACGATATAGTGTCTAACATTTCTGTTTTGCGAATGTTGGACGTAAAGGCAACAAAATAATCCTCAATGTCAACTTGATGCACATTTTCAGGTCTGGCAGCCACTGATAAAGCATTTAATCTTATTGATTTGACGCTATCTTGATCTTGAGATTCTTGTACACCAGTCTTTTCTTGTAGCCAATCGACAAGACCTGCCCAGTCAGTATTTTCCGGGTAATTCATGTCAATTACAGGAAGTTCATCATTCGCATATGCTTCTAGAAACAAATCACGAAATTGCTCTTGTAATTGTGTGACCAGTATACTATAAGTGGCCTTCATGACAGTCCAGTGTTCTCTACAGTATTTTGCATCAAATTTGAAATGCATGGCCTGGTTGACGAGTGAATAGTTTGTAGCTGGATTATCCTGCTGCAAGCCACCAGCGAGTGTTTTGACAACGGCAATGGCAAATGGTAGGCGATTCTCTTCGCTGCGAGACATGGGCACATCATTTTCGGGGTCGTTGATTAGGTATCCTGAACCAAAAGATGGCTTTGGACGAGCCAATTGTTTGACGCGACGGACACGATGTACTTGGTCGGCTGTCTTTACGGGTACAGTCCTGTTTGTCCCCGATGAGATTGATGAGAGGGGAGCCATAATCCTTGCTTGCACATGTGCAGTTCCGCTATATGGTCTTGGAACTGGATAATTCGAGATTGTAGACTGGTCATGTTTTGACAGATCTACAACTCCTTTCACAGTGTCAACATTACCCGCTGGAACGCTAGACAACGACAAGGACGGAGTGAGTATAGTATTTGTAACCGCATGAAAGACTTGGACTGGATTCATCAGAAACCTTTGCACATGGATTACACATTCTTTATCCCAACGTATTTCCTTGGTACTCTTGCGAGACTTTTGTAATGTTGATGTATTTGTCTCTGTAGTGTGGTTTATATCTTCTGCTGGTCCGCCAAGATCTATCCTTTTTGCAATCCTGCCACGTCCAGATGGACCTCTATCAACTTGTGCCGCTTGTGGTACGAAATTATATGAATTTATTTGAAATTCGCTGCTCATCTCGCCAACTCTTTGCTCAAGGGTTTGCTTTCTTCTTCGTTCACGTGCTCTCTCTGTTGCCTCTTCCATTTCACGATTATAACGGCGTCTCTCCGCTGATTCTCTAATCATTCTTTCTGTCGTTCCGAGCACGACTGCACGCGTTCTTCCGGGATCAACAGCGTCATATTTGGCTTCCAGCATTCTCTTACGCGCTGCTTCGACTATACTAAACTGTCTAGCTTGTTTAATTTGTACGCGCTTGACTTCTTTATCTTTATTTGCCAAAACTCGCTCTTTATAAGAATTCTCTCTTTCATCCAGCGATTTCCGGATGTCAGACGTCAAGGGAACTCCTGGTGGTAGGTATATCAACGGAAAACGACTTGCTACTTCTTGCTTCACCTTTAAGATTTCTGGCCCGGAGAGCTCGATTCTTGGACTTGCATACATATGACGGACGTTGTGCAAGCCTCTACTATCAGTGAATGTAAAGGCGATCTTTTGTAACTTTCCAGCATCGACCAATGCGCGCAAGACAGTACCTAACGTCTTTCTATCCGGATATACACCATAACGAGTCTGCCATACTGAAGCAAATGGAAGCGACAACTCATATTTGCCTGGAAATACACCACCAGCATCTTCTATAATGTCGATTACAACTTTTGTCCGTTGGAATTCGACTTGACCACCCGTACGTCGTATTCTTGCACGCTTCTTCTGTCCACTCTTGGTTTGGATTGTTCTTGTAGGGGTCTTTGGATGTGATATAATGCTATTGCGGTCCGATCTATTGTCATGACTAGCCATAGAAGGAGCCGGCTTAGAACTGCTTTGAGGCTTGGAGAGCTGCTTATGGCTTAGCAGATCATCGGTATTATGTGGACTATGTACTCCAATAGGACTTGACAAGATCGTCTGAGGATCAGCTAGGGTATTTGTTGTGGCTTCGTAAATAGATCCGTCCTGGCTATCATGCTGCAATTTGCGACGCTTACTGAGTGGTTCTAGATCTGCTTCTAGAGTTCCAGATCTATCCAAGTCACTTGGCGTAGGCACTGTAGTTATCGACTCCTCTGACTGACCATTATTTGAGGTTACTTGATTTGGTGTACTACTATCCTCAGCAGCCGGAGTGCCGATTGTTGGCTGAACTGATGCGTCATGCACGTCTTGTGGTTGAGAAGTGCCTTCGTCCTGAGGCAGATTGGGTGCCACATGCTCATTCGGTGGCCTGTGTGTATCGAAAACATGTGGCAGGAGACTAATCAAACGTTGCGAGGGTCGAGCACTTTCGTCGAATTCGAACCATGTCTGATCTTCTAACTTCTTTAGTTTAAAAGTAAGAAGAAAGCCATTTCGCGGACGGCCCTGCTCTGTGCCGGTATCTCGATGAATCATCACAGCACGAGGCTCATTCACGTATACTCCGGGTCGAAACATCACTTTTAGCTGCTCGACAAGTTCTTTGAGCTGAACTCCGTCTGTTTGGTTTCCATCCACTATCAAATGGTCCATGCTGCTACTGCTTTCGGCATGTTTTCTTTTCTTGCTGACTCCTTCGTTCCCTTCTCTGTTCACAATATCTCGGGCAAGTCGTTGGATTTGCATATCCCAAGCAGATGCGAGCTCAGAGTATCGTTTCCCCCACTTCTCCTGTTGTTTAAGGTCAGGCTTTCCTGTTTTCGGCTTCATGTTCCTCGTTATTGGTACATCAGAAGCAATAAGACCTGCGGACTGGCCAGATGCTTCTGTATCACCTCGATTAGCATTCGCTGTATCTCCGGCGTGACGTCTGCCTTTAAAGATCGATGTTTTGTGTTTCTTTGAGAATCTTACTTGGTCATTATCATCACCATCTTCTTCTGTTTCAGATTTATGCATGCGCTTATTTGAAGGCTTGCTTGTCATTGCTTTCTTAGACTTGGAGTTCGAGTTGGTAGTACGACTGCAATCACAGACGGAATAGTATCGTCTCTGGTCACATAGCTTACTTTTATCCACTACAGGAAAGCCCCAAGCATCTAGATTCGGCTCTGCCTTCACCGCTTTAGCTACATGTAGGTCTTCAGTCAAATAAGCCCATGAAGCTTCGCCAGTGGCCACAACCTTTGCAAAGTTTGCCATGCTGCGAAAGGTATATCTGGTCGTAACGCCTTGTATTTTTGTATCTCTGACGATCGATAGATGACGCAGCTCTGGTGGTTGTGATACTTGCCAGAGATCTGACAATCGGCCAATCGACTCATCAAAAGGCCTTCGCCAGAAATTACCAGCCACATGTGCGCAAAGATCCTATGGCCAATCAACTACTAATCCACATGACAAGCTGATATGTACTTACAAATGTAGTGCCTCCAATGACTCCGGTGGAGTTCACAGCATCAAATAATAAATTCGCAATATTGGCATCGGGAGACCATGTACACATCAAGTTGGATCCAGCAACCGTTGCAGTATCTTCTGGTACATGACTCGCGACATTATCGAGCACTAACTGTTCGTCGTCGCTGTTGTCAGCCTCATCCTCATCAGAGTCCTCATTTTTTGCTGAAAACTTGCGGCCTGATTTGTCCTGTGAAATGGCCTCCCTTCTCGGATCTGCTATGAAAGTTGCGCGATCATGTGGCGTTGGTTGTCTCAGCATCTTGATATATCGAACGCGATTGGGCTTGGACTTTCTCGAGCCTCCCTCAGTAACGTCACGGGCGTCATCAGGTCCACCTCGAGTGTAGTAACTCTCAATTACTCCTATCTTTGCGAAACGAAGCATACACCGGTTAAGCGCTCTCAAAGATTTTCGATAAGTACCGACGCCCTACATAATTGTCAGTCCCGCCTCATTGTAACACCTTGAGAGATACCCGGTTCCTACTTACACTCAGCTCCTTCAATTCTAGAAAGGGCACAGACCCTGCACGGGACTGTAACATGTTTATCATTTGGTCATACCATATATCATATCGTATGACTTTTTCATCAGCTTGTGCTCCTTCACCAGCTGGAATAATCGCAGAAGCAGACGCTTTGGCTTGAAGGCCAACGGAGAACCTCTTCAATTTTAGTAAACTAGTCTTCTGACCACCGCCAATACATGGCTCCTTTGTGATATAGCCTTTCGCTGCTAGAGAATCAGTCCTTTTGGGTAATGAGCGCTTGTCCTGTCCAGATTTAGCCACAACCAAGGGCTGTAAGACTCCTGCAGGACCATGACTAGCGATGATAGTCAAGCATTGAAATTCTAATTTAGATACTTTTTTATGATCGACTCCGTGTCCTGCTACTACTCGCCATATTTGAGCTTCCGAGGCGAGCAATATGTCATTTTTATGTTTTGTAGTGAAATTTGACTGATTTGCAGGGATATCTGCGTCAATATCTGCATTTTGATTTTCATCCGCTTTCTGCGACAAAGAAATGTCCTGATGAGTTGTGATACTTTCCCATATAGATTCTATATAAGTCGAATTCACGACAAATGTGCTAATTGGCGGTTTTTTGGAGAAAAAAATGTCACCTCCATATGAATTATGTTGTGAATCACTCTCATTGTCTCCATCGGCATCATTATCAATTTTATTAGCATCATGAAATGCTATAACTTCACGTCGAAAAGCAGAAGCAGATAAACCTAAAATTAAAAGGTGAGTTGCGTTTTAAATACAATATTCTGAGTACAGGCTCACCCTCTTCACCTGTTATTGCAATCTGAAAAAGTAGGTGCTCCGTGAGACCATCAGAGCTATTGGCCATAACGGAAACCAACCAGCCATACTCAGCATTCCAGAACGTGCATTATGACAAAAAGTGGGATCGAACACGGGTTGGATTGAAATGATGGAGAATGAATCAAATTTGGTGGCACGATGGTCTGTCAGCATTGGAGTTTAATTAACGATATTTGGAAACTGCGGCAAGCGAAATCGCTTCACGTGATTAAAGTTGTTTTTTGAAAAAGTCAGCTGGTATTTTATCGACGCATGGCAATGCTATGATTTAAAAACAAAAAACATGATATAATAAGAACCATTGATCAAAGTTGCTTGCGTGCCGCTTCCTCCTCCATTTGCCTCACTAACAAAGGTAGTTCTTTCTTGGTCCATTCCATAGTCTCTTGCCAAAACAGAGATTCCTGTACCGCCGAGGGGAAAGACTCGTTTATCAATAACATTAATTTGATGACTGCTTTGTTCTGATCTTGTACTTTTTCCAATTCCTGCTTAACAGCGCTTTCCTTTGGTTTAGTGGCAAGAACAGTCTTGAAAGGTGCGCAAAAGCTATCGAGACTATGTGAAATCTCGTTTGGTGCAAGTGTAACAAGCTTCGTTAAAATCAAACAAGAGGCGATCTTGATTTCATGCTCGTCGCCAAGACCGACTTGCAGGCGTTCGAAGAAGTCTGCGCTGATGGTTGACGATAGTGCAATGTCGACGAGTGCGTAAAGTGTTTCATAAGCGGTCTTGCGAAGGTCCAAGCCTTGGTCGACCTTATGCTTGAACGGTCCCATGGTAACTTGCTGAATTAACTCTGGACGGATCAGTGTCTCTCTCATAGTCCGAGAGATCAAGATTGGCAAGTGAGGCACAATAAGATTCGGCTTATTGTGAGCAGCACTATTAAATGTTGTAAGACCTAAACGGCGATTGTGAAGATCATCATCATCGAGCATTCGCGTCAAGCAATCCACAATAATGGGTTCAAGATAGCCGTCGTATGATGACTCGGTATCAGAGAGCGTGAACCGCAGACCCGCGGCCATCATTCCTCGTAAACTTGCATCCGGGCTGCTAAGTTCAGACTGTTGAAGGGATTAGTAGCATACCCAACATCAAATTCAAGTCAAACTTACCTTAAGTAATGGCAGATATCTTGTTGGATCTAAAATTGCTAGCCTGCCTATACATTCCGCACCCAGCGCTCTGTTATCTAGATCCTTTGCTGCAGCGACAATCTTGTTCCAAATATCCTGAGTGCTCGCTAATAATTCGACTTCAGCACTCACTTGTTGCAACATCTCTTTAATTGTGAATAAAAGCAGGGTGATATTGCCTTGTTGTTGTAGACCAGCCAGCACATTTGGAAGATATGATCGGACATTTCCAGCTCCAGCACGACCGTAAGATATGGCGGCAGCCGTTTGTACCATCTCAGAAGCATCATCAAAGTATGGGAGGAAATCTGCTGGCATAATATCGCTTGCGTATCCAAGACGAAGTCCGACCTCTCCCAAAATATACAATGCTAGACTCTTTCTGCTTGTATCTTTCGTCGATCTGGATTCTTTGCGAAAGTCATCTGTCGTTACGCCGATGTTACCCTTTTCTCGCGAAGACACAAGTAATGTCCCTATAACGCGTCCAACAACTTCGATATTTTTACTCTTGTCCACATCACACAATAGATCGGGTATTAGCGCAGCTCCCTGATCGGCTTCGCCAATCTGCTCGACTAAATCGATCAAAGCGTCGAGAGTACTACCTTGCAGATCAAGCTTGGCAATTCGGCATATGGCTGTGACAATGTCGGGCGTCAATATTTGTTTAGGATTTCCAGTAACATGGCCATTAAGAATAGTCAATGTTTGAGCCAACATGTGAAATTTCGATTCAGTCAATAAGGGTAACAGTGCAATCACAAGGTCTCGGATTGTTTCATCATTGTACGCTGCCCGAGATACGGCATTGCTTGCAAAGACTTTTAATGATGTTAAACTTGATGAACGAATATTTCGATCTGATTTGCGGAGATTGGCACAAAGTTCTTTTGACACCTTTTGTATCCATGTTGAGGGTAAATCCTCCTTTGCCTGGACTGTATCAACGAGCACTTCAACTGCGTGCACAGCCGACAAGCGAGTGGTCTCATTTTGCAATCTTTCTAGGATTAGGTCCAAACCTTTTCTTCTGTCACTCGCAGGCAAGAGGCTTGATCCACTTTGAGTCGCAGTCCTTTTGAGGAGAAAACCTAGAACCTCGACCGCTTTCTGGCGTACCTCGGTCTCAGTATCGGTTGAAGAAGCACACTTTACCAAGAGCGTAAAGAATTCAGAAATCAGATTGGCAGTCTGAGCCTGTGTTGCTGCAGATCGGGGCGGCGTCATAACCTTCACATAGGCATTGACCGTTCCAAGTGCTACAGTTGCCAATTTTCCTTGCTTGGTTTGTACCGATGTAGTTAGAGTTGAAGCGATCTTAGGGAGATACGGCTGTAGAACGGAAGAAGGGTGAAAATCTGCTACTGCAGTAAGAAAAAGCAGAGCGTCAGTACACAAGGACTTATTCACGGCAGCAGCAGACCCGATTCCAATACTACTGGATGAAAGTATATCCAAGACTGATGGCATGAGTCCATGAAGGCTATTCGAAAGTCCACCTCTTTGAATTTTGACAATTGTTGTCAACAATTTTAGGCATAGCTGCTTTGACTGTAGTGTGCTTGAGGATAGCAATTTTGAAGCCGCAGTGATAATATCTGGACTGAGACGAGCTAGAGTCTGCTGTGCTACGCTGCTTGGAGCTGGTGTTGTTGGGGATGCGCAACCATCTGCTGTAAGAGCGCTGGGAAGTCTTGATGTTAACACACCTGCACTACTACTGCCCCGTCTTCTTTTGCGGTTGGATAAAAGTTGCTGATTTGCCGGTTCAGCATCCGCAGATTGTGTAATCGGATCTACCTGAATGTTGCCAATCACTCCTATCAAAGTCTCCAGGACTTCAATGCGGACAACCTCTTCACGCTCGTTGAAACGTGAGATTAACGGTGGAATATATGATTCAATTGTTGAATTGTCGTCTGGCAAGCGATTGCGAATCACCATCGTATTTAATAGTTGAACAGCACTTCTCCGCACTTTCCAGCTTACATCGTCCTCATCATCAAAGCCAGTCTCCTCTTCGAAATCATCATCAGCATTTGATTCCATTTCGTCATTTTCATCGTCCATCATATCGACATCTTCATCTACTACGTTTGGATCATATTTGACAAACCTTAGAGCACTTTCCAAGCTGTCTTTCATATATGGCGTCATATCATTGGGACATGAGTTAATGAAGACAGTCAATGCTGACAAAGCGGCCTCACGGACTTCGTCAATCATTGGATCACGAATGCTATCACTCATCTCTTCGCTGCTTGCGGCTAAGTCTTGTTTGTCAAGCTCGGCCTGTGTGACGACCGACAAGACAAATGGACAAAGTGTGCGTAGATAGGGTCCAAACTTTCGCGGTATCAATAAAGCCATGGACTGATACAGAGCAAAATATAATCGCTTTTGAACAAGAACAAGGCTTGGCTTGTGTAATATTTCAATTGTATATGAAATGAATGAGCTAAGCATTACGTCCGAGAAATATATGGAAAGTACGGATAAAGCGTTGACTGCCTTTTTCTTCATGACAATGCTGCATCGAGAGTTTTCCAGAACATCGGTCAATCCTTTTTGCAGGACTTTGACATCGTTTGAATGAAGATGTGGACCGAAGCATTGTGCCACCTCTAGGACAACATCGACAGCATTGTTTTCTTGGCCAGTTTCTATCTCCTTTTGTAGCATACCCTTTGCAGAACTTGTATTTGATCGACTCGAAACATTATTTCCAACCAATCTCGGAATCACCGTTTTAGTAACGATTGCAAAGGCTTCTTGGAGTCTTGGGCTCTTTTGATTGGGTTGACTTTGTCTGGGTAGAGCGCTGACTATTGTGCGCATTGCCAACGCCGGTAATGAGTTATCGATAGTGTTTTCGGTCTGCAAACATGATATCTTTTCAATCAGATTCGTCGTCACATTATCTGGTGCTCGATTAACAAAAGGTCCCAGACATTTGATCGCCATATTCTGGACGTCTCCATTCTGATCCACAAGTAATTTTAGAAAGGCTTCAACAACCAGGGTACATGTATTATAATCGTGATGAAGAAAGGTTTGGTGGCCCGTCATGAGCATTTGATGAAGGTCATTTAGTGACATGTATCGAATATCGGGGTCCGCATTGCTGAATTTGCTGACAAGAGCGTGTACATGATGTGAGCTTGGATTGGCGGGGATTGAGGACCCCGCCATTATTCAAAGATGAATATCTACTCTGCTTTTTGATGTAGTAATCGTCTCAGTGGATTTGGCGGTCAATTGTGGAGTACAATTTCTTCTACAAAGGATAACAAGGATGTAAGTTGGGCGAATGAGCAATGCTGATAAGATAATAAGTCGGAATAAAAGCAAGACGCCTTGTTCACAGTACTGTAGTCTCAAATTTAGAGTTGTCAACCCTCAGAACTGATGTCACGGCGCCTATTTTACATGGTCAATGCGTTAAAGACTACAGTAGTAGCTACAAAATATACAGCACTTCATAATTATCAATTAAACTAATCATAAAGAGCCCCTAAAATAAACATGGTGTCTGTAATACGGAATGCGTTAAGCAGACATGCTCTACGAAGATCAATTCCTACTTGTTCGCGACAATCGGTGATCAGGACGAATGGAAAGGTGAAATGGTCGCGAGGTTATGCAAGTGGTGGAGATGGCCATGCAGCCCCATCAAGCGACATTCCCTGGTAGGTGATTCCGTGATTGATATGAGAATAATAGCGTTGAATCATCAATGAAAGGTTTCTTGCAGCTGTAGCTGTCACTGTACCGACATGTTATTATCTCTGGCCCGATACATCTGCAGCAAACCACCATGGTCCTGGCGATCATCATGGACATGAAAAGCATTCAGAAGAAGAAGTGAAGGATCATGAAGAGACTGCCGAGGAATCCAATGAGGAAGCAGACAAAGACGAAAAGCCGGACGAGAAGGAGGAGAAGTCTGATGATGATGGAGAAGCAGAAGAAGAAAAGAGTAACGAGAACGCGGAAAAAGATGACAGTGAAGACGACAAGCATGACGGAGCTACTTCAAACCCCGACATTGGAAAAGCGAGCGATGGCAAAAGTACTGAACCTGTAAAATCAACAAATCACAAGGTCGAAGGTGTGCAGTTCAAAGGCAAGACAAACAAGGGTGATGACAACAATGAGATGCATGATACACGTAAAATAGAATCTGATGGTAAGGGCGGTATGAGGAAAAGAATCGATTCAGGTTACCAGAAAGACCTTGGTGCAGGAGATCGAAAGAATGAAGATGGAAGTCCAAGTGTAAGTTCGATATCTTGCATCATAGCTGAAAACTGCTTATTGATTTCTCCTCCCAGGGCAAAACTGCTGTCGAGCCATCAAATGATCAAGGAGCTATTGACACTAAACAAAAAGGTCTTAGTACCACAGCTACACGTCACTCGTCTCAAATTGATCAGGATCCTGAGAAAAGCAAGAAAGGTGAAGGGGTACCGGAAACGGCAAAATCACAGACGACTATCGATCCCAAAAGACCTGCTGTATAGATAGTGCACCATGTGAATAATATCCTACATTTCTCATCCCGAGTCACGACATCTCGATGTTACCATAGTCTATTAACTCGCCAAGCTTCCATGACGTCTTGTAATAAATCATGCCTAAGATTTCGCAGTGTACCATATTTTTAGATGACTCATATATGATCTTTACCACGTTTTGACCCAATGATGTTTTCAAAAGCATGCGCTTTTGCTGTTCCAGCGTCCGATCCAGTGTTGTTAAGTCGCAATACAGATGGATGATTCACCTGACCCTATAATCACCACCTCGACAACAAATCAAGAACAACCAATCTATCCTGGGCTGAAGCGGATTCCTGGCAATCATCTCGAAGGAGGCGGCCAAGTATTGCGCATTGCGTTGGCTCTTTCTGCTCTGACATGTAGCCCCGTTTTCATTTCCAATATTCGTGGAGGGCGGCCGCGTGGTGGAGGTTTGAAAGAACAGCATCTCACTGCCGTCACATGGCTAGCTAGAATCTGTAACGCACATGTAGAAGGCGTCAATAAGGGTAGTAAAGAGGTCCTTTTCGTACCGCAAACTTCTCGTCGAAATGTTGAAACATCATCGAGTGTGACTGAATCTGATATCAAACCTTGGTGGAACGAGACACAGCTCGATGATGGCAGAATTGTACGTCTCGTCAACGTCACCATGTCAGGAGTGGGCGCTATATCTCTCGTATTACAAGCTCTTCTCCCAGTCCTGATATTCACACCAACGAGAACTACATCAGGCAATGATGAGGAGGCAATGACGCAAGTTCCATATCTGCTGCGTATAACAGGGGGTACAAACGTTTCGTTTGCTCCTTCGACCGATTATGTTTCTCAAGTCTTGTTCCCTAATCTCGTTCATATCGGCTTTAAGGCGATCGAGTTGCTTCAAAGTACTTTGAAACGTGGCTGGGCTGGTGGACGAGCTGATCCTGGTGTCGCGGAATTTATAATTACTCCATTCGGACATGGAGAAAGTATTCCTGCGTTCGAAATGAGGTCCATTCTGCTATCAGACATTGTAAAGTGGAATATCACTATCGTTGCGAGCGGTCTTCTTTCACAACTTTTACGAAATCGGCTCATATCTGATTTCACGGAGAGGGGAAGGTCAATTGGCATGCTCAGGGACGAGGAAAGCGGTCAAAACAATCGAGCGTATGTGCTGCTGGTCGGCGAGAGCTTACATGGCATCAGACTTGGTACAGACGTGCTTTATACCGGTAAACTCAAGTCAGGACGTGAGTCGACCGTGGTGGACGATATGATGAAGCACTTGCATTCTGGCATTTCTCCCTGGACCAACAACGCTGTAGATCAGTACATGCGGGATCAATTGATTCTCTATCAAGGTTTAGCAACAGGAACAAGTGTGGTGGAATGTGAAGGTCCAGGTAGTCTACATACTCAAACAGCTAAATGGCTAGTTGAAGAGATGCTGTGCGCTGATGATGTCACAAATGACAGAATCAAGGGTATCGCTTTCAAAGCCAAGTGCAAGCAGGAATCTGCTGCCGATGCAAGCGTTGACGAGATTACAGAAAACATGATTGACATATCGATAAAAAAATGAATACCGGCGCGGGACTATGATAAATGAAAGCCTTGCCTAGAACGGTATGATATGTCTATATAGGTCTATCACAGCCACTCATTGGACCATCCAACACATTGCTGTTATCATCATGCTGTCTTCGTCTCCTGGTTTGATGTGGATCTGTACAAGGCGACGCGAATATTGCGGACCATAAAATCGATCCAGAGTATCTTGGTCCTTTGTTGACCTTCCTAAAACGCACATGCCCTGAATCTTTACGATCTGACCGAGTCTCGAAACCACCGACAAGGTGCCCACGGTCATAGAGAGCGTGAGTTCATAGCAAGAATTGAGTTCCAGTATAGAAGCCAGACTGCCAGGCAGTTGTAAAACATCGACGACAAAAATAGGATGATATTTGTGGATATCTAGAGGCTTTTCAGTCAACAATTCCCTAGTCTGAATGAAATTACGTCGCGCTAAGTCGTAATTGAAAGTCTGTCGAAAGGCCAGATCATTTGAGGTCTCCATAAGATTTGCTATACTTGAAGGGCTCATATGATTATTATGTGTAAAACTTGTGCTATTGAACGTTGTCGTTTTATTGCATGTTGGGAGTAATCCTATTTCGATAGTAGAATCTTTTGAGCGACTGACATGTTTGATATCGTTGTCGACATCTTCCTCACGAAAGCCTTCGCCCATTGTAATTTCGATCGCGACAACTCTGGAATGAACAGATAGACGCTTTGTGATAGATGCATACTTGTCAAAGGATACGCTGATATTATATACTGTTGGCACTCTCTTGTAGGCTTCACTTCACACAATTTCACCTAAACGAAACTTTGACTTACTTCACTCACCTGTAAACGAAAGGACTTCGGAAGCTATAAGATTTGTGCAATAGTACTTTCGAACTAAATGTGATCAAAATTTGTCAGGCAACTTTAGTATCAGCGTAAATAGAGTAGTGTACATCGTGACGAACGTTTGATGTGAACGTGAATCCTATCAAAAATCGATGACGAAAGGACGGGACATTTTCGGCTAGCATGGCAGAGCTTCCCCGGATTTTGGGCTCTAATCTGTAACTTTTGATCCGTGACATTCTTCAGGCTTCTGCTTAGTAAACTCCCTCATTGTATTGATTCACAATTCTCTCATCCACTTTCACGTCTCACTTTATCTTCACTTGATCTTCACCTTATACCTTCTCTTATCGTTGTGATCTACCAGTTCTTTTGCAGGACTGACACAATCTCTGTTCAAAAGCATCGAAAAAGCTTTATATTTTCCTGACGCCACAGCTCCATTTCAGCGTCAAATATGACGGCTGCACAAGATCCTCCTCACGTTGAGAAGGAGAAAAAGACCACACTTAAAGATGGATCTGGCGCACAACCCAAGGAGCATGACGAGACTTCAACCGCCATCCTCAAGAAGAAGAAGAAGCCAAACTCGTTAATCGTAACTGATGCTAAAAATGATGACAATTCAGTCATTGCATTGTCTGAAAAGACCATGGAAACTCTACAATTGTTTCGTGGAGATACTGTACTTGTCAAGGGCAAGAAAAGAAAAGATACAGTGCTTATTGTTCTTGCTGATGATGAACTTGATGATGGAAGTGCTCGCATTAACAGAGTTATCCGCCACAATTTGAGAGTCAAGCATGGAGATATCATAACAGTACACCCATGTCCAGATATCAAATACGTAAGCTTATACTTGGTAATCATCTGTATATAAAGCTTTTACTGATTTCAATAATAGGCTAAGCGCATTGCTGTCCTTCCTCTTTCGGATACAGTCGAAGGCCTGACTGGATCATTATTTGATGTTTTCCTTGCACCATACTTCCGTGAAGCTTATAGACCGGTACGTCAAGGTGATCTTTTTACATGTAGAGGAGGAATGAGACAGGTGGAGTTTAAAGTCATTGAGGTTGATCCTCCGGAGTTTGGAATTGTTGCACAAGATACAGTTATCCATTGTGAAGGTGAACCTATTCAACGTGAAGATGAGGAAGGAAATCTGAACGAAGTCGGATATGACGATATTGGTGGATGCAGAAAGCAGATGGCGCAAGTCCGAGAGCTTGTCGAATTACCCCTTCGTCATCCTCAATTGTTCAAGTCGATCGGTATCAAGCCTCCCAGGGGTATTCTCATGTTCGGGCCTCCTGGTACTGGAAAGACATTGATGGCACGTGCTGTCGCTAACGAGACTGGTGCTTTCTTCTTCTTGATCAACGGTCCTGAAATCATGTCGAAAATGGCTGGAGAATCAGAATCGAATCTTCGTAAAGCATTTGAGGAAGCGGAGAAGAATTCTCCTGCCATCATCTTTATTGATGAAATCGATTCTATCGCTCCTAAGCGTGACAAGACAAACGGTGAAGTGGAACGTCGTGTAGTTTCACAATTGTTGACGCTCATGGATGGTATGAAGGCTCGTTCTAACATTGTCGTCATGGCTGCTACAAATCGACCCAACTCTATTGATCCTGCTCTTCGTCGTTTCGGTCGTTTCGATAGAGAAGTCGATATTGGTATTCCTGACCCTACTGGACGTTTGGAGATTCTTCAAATCCATACCAAGAATATGAAACTCGGAGATGACGTCGACCTTGAGAGTATTGCTGCAGAGACACACGGTTATGTCGGTTCAGATCTTGCATCGTTATGTTCGGAAGCCGCTATGCAACAAATTCGTGAGAAGATGGATCTTATTGATCTAGATGAAGATACAATTGACGCAGAAGTTCTGGACAGTCTTGGTGTCACCATGGAGAACTTCCGCTTTGCTCTGGGTGTATCTAACCCATCTGCTCTGCGTGAGGTTGCCGTTGTTGAAGTTCCTAACGTTCGCTGGGATGATATCGGTGGACTGGAAGATGTCAAGCGTGAACTTATCGAAAGTGTTCAATACCCTGTCGACCATCCAGAGAAATTTCTTAAGTTTGGAATGTCTCCATCTCGTGGAGTTTTGTTCTATGGACCTCCTGGAACTGGTAAAACACTTTTGGCCAAGGCTGTTGCTAACGAATGTGCTGCCAACTTTATCTCAATCAAAGGTCCAGAATTACTATCAATGTGGTTTGGTGAATCCGAGAGCAATATTCGTGATATCTTTGACAAGGCTCGTGCTGCAGCTCCTTGTGTTGTGTTCTTGGATGAGTTAGATTCCATTGCCAAATCTCGTGGTGGTTCAAACGGTGATGCTGGTGGTGCATCTGACCGTGTTGTCAATCAACTTTTGACTGGTAAGTTATGACTACTCCATTATGTCTTTGTATAATGCCCCACGTAATACTAACTATTGATCGTTATAGAAATGGACGGTATGACTTCCAAGAAGAATGTCTTTGTCATCGGTGCGACCAATCGTCCTGAACAGCTTGACAATGCTCTTTGTCGTCCAGGTCGTCTCGACACTCTCGTATATGTTCCTCTACCTGATGAAGCATCTCGTATATCTATCCTTAAGGCACAACTTCGTAAAACTCCTGTGGCTCCCGATGTTGATATTCAGTATATTGCATCAAAAACCCATGGTTTCTCTGGTGCCGATCTCGGCTTTGTTACTCAACGTGCAGTCAAACTTGCAATCAAACAGGCCATCTCATCTGATATTGAGCGTACAAAGACTCGCGAAGCTGCCGGAGCAGATGCCATGGATGAGGATAACGATGAAGATCCAGTACCCGAATTAACACGTGCTCATTTCGAAGAAGCAATGCAATCTGCCCGTCGTTCCGTCACTGATGTTGAAATACGTAGATACGAAGCTTTTGCGCAAAGCATGAAGAATTCTAGCGGTTCGGCTTTCTTCCGTTTCCCAGATGGTAACGAGACTGCTGCAAATGGAACGAATGGACAATTTGGTGAAGCAGGAGGTGATGATGATCTTTACAATTAAAGTAGATTAATGAATGTTTCTAAATGTCAAACATTCATTGATTACTTAAAGGTATCACATTATATAACATGATCAATAATAAGATGTATCTTTTGCTAGTTTTAATTTAATGCGCAATGAATTCGGAATCAATTTAGATGGTCCCATGGAAATCATATCGAGCAATTCTCACTTGTGGTTTTATATAATGTTTATTTCTTGTGATATCTTATTATATCAAAGTGACCATCAGAAAACTCGTATCTACTTGCAAAACTACATGACATCGTCAAGAATGGAATTATCAGATGTGTATGTCAAGGTATATATATAGAAAAAGGTGGAAAAAAGCTTATAATACACCGCCGGGCACCCTCATCGCACCCGGTCCTACACCATTCAAACCGCCGGATAACCCGGGAACGTTCCCAGCACCGGCTGCAGCTTTCGGCCCGGACCAGCCTTCCTTCGCAGGCGCGGCGTGTTTCCGCAACATGAACATTGGTTTGCGGCCCTCTTTGTCTAATTGCTTGAACAACAAGAGCGGTTTCTCTTCCAAACCTAGACAACGCTCCTGATCGCCGTAGACGATGTAGAGGGCGTAGAGACGCCAGTCGTCGTTGAGTTTGTATTTCTGCAACGCGGCGGGGAGGACTTTGTGGCATGGATCTTCAATGGAGACGCGGAAGGATTTGAGGATTTCGTTGGATTGAGAGTCGGATGAAGACGAAGAGGTTGATGGAACGGGAAGGGGAGTGGAGATCGCGGGTGGGAGAGGTGTAGAGGATGATATTGATGGTAAAGATGAGAGAGGGAGTGGTGTAGGACGTTCTCGGTATGGATCTCGTTCTCGGTCTCGATCTCGGTCGCGTCGAGAGGATATGGATTCTAGTGGGTTTGGAATGGGAAGTGGTGTGGTGACTGTTGATGGAGGGTTGAGGGTCGGGCCAAGAAGTGTGGCTCCCATTGATTCGGTTGCGTTTCGCGGAAAGTGTCGTATAGATGATTGTGACATGCTGTATGCTGGTGAGGTTGGTGATATTTGTGATAGACCACTCGGAGAAGGTTGTGAAGCTGTCATAACGTTCCCGGTCAGACTCGCTTCTTTATCATCACGGCATATATAGGATACTTACGAAATAAGCCACCGTTTAGTTTATCAGGTGGAGGTGTTGTCAGAGTCTCTTTCATAGCGACTGATCTATCCTTTGCTATCCTTATCTGTGGATTCGAATCGTCACGTAAACGTTGATTTTCCTCCATCAGCCTATTCACATCCTCCTTCATAGCTCTTAATTCCGCTTCTGCTGCTATAATTCGTGAATCGCGTAGTCTAATAGAATCGATGACTCGAGTTATATCTTCTTGTGTCGCTTGCATTTCATTATTTGCTGCCTCGGCGGCTATAAAATACTGTCAGCATTCAACATCCTCCATCTTATTTGGTAAAAAGTATGGCTCACATAATGGAACATAATGATCCGATTCTATTGTAAGATGTTGCTTGATTTTTATGTCATATACTCCCTTCAATATCGACAGTCGATGTCCCACGCTTCCTATTCCCACATCTTTGAGATCTGCATGGTTCATTTCGACAAGTGCTTCTCCGTTTATATCCTCATCTACATTTCAAAATATTAATTCTCCATTTTACATCAGAGCGTAGATTCTTTCTCACCAATCATAGAATCAGCATACTGTCCCAGTCCCAAGCTCTTTACAAAATCCGCGCACTGCGACGAAGTCCAGGAACTTATGGAAGCAGAGATACTGGCTTGACTATCGCGCGAAAGTGATCGCTTGGCAAAAGTCGGCGTGAGTTCTGGAGGTGTCATGACAGTTGTATCAGACATGGTAAACTCTGCGTTATTTGTCTGTCTATTGTGTTGATTCGATCTGTCAAAGTCATCCTCCATGTCCGACTCTCCAGTATATGCTGATCTGTAAGCCATGATTACTTTGATCTCGTCGACCCCTTTTCTCTGTGAATATCTATTTATAGCTCAGCATCTCAAACTGGGATCAAATCAAACTGGGATCAAAGCGACAGGGTTTCTTGCTTTCGATGTCCCGGCGAAAGTGGATTTTCGTGATTACTATAAAGTCATGTTTATGTCGTAATGTAAGCTGTCATGCAGCCGAGTGGGTGAAAGTTTCGGCTCGATTCGGTATTTAGGGCAACTGTATATGAGTTCGTGCCAAGGTAGGGACATGAACGTCTCGAAAAGCCTAAAATTTTAATTACATCCACATTTTTTGTACTTGTTCACTTGTAAAAAGCAGCACACTGAATTTGACCGATATAAGTTGACATTGACAATTGTTACATCGGGATTTCGAGTCGTCATACGGGAAACCCAGATTCACTTCTGAAAGTCGAGACTTGTGAAGCATGATTCTGACGTCATGTCAGTATAAATAATATTGACCAATGTCATCACAACGAGGGCAGGGCCCATCTTCGGGGCGTGGCCGTGGACGTGGTCGTGGTCGTGGTCGTGGGAGAGGTGGCAGTGATGGTATTACACAGAATGATACCGTAGCTACAACCCCTGATACTTCCAGCAATGCCACTATTCCGCAGGAGACCGGGGAAACACCCCAAATTAATGATACAACCCCAATATCTGGTATAGCTGGTAGTACAACAGATTTGAATACTGAAGCAGTCACGCAAGGATCTGATACAAATTCCATGATCATTGATAGCACACCAGGCACTCCAGCTCCCACGGAAAGTAATGAAACTCCTCCAGTACCAACAACAACGTCCACTGCATCGTCTGCTCCTCCTCGACCCAATACACAAGCTTCTGCTCGGGGAGGAGCAAGGCGACTTATCACACAACCAAAGAATATTGTTCGAAGAAGTGAGGCAGTTCGAAAAGCAAGAGAAGATGAACATCTGGCACGTATAAAAGAGGAAGCAAAGCTCAATAAAGCTAAACAACCATATGATCCGACCTCAAGACGCGGAAATCGTGACGGTAGAGGTGGAAGAGGTGGTATGCGTGGAGGAGGCGTTATGGGTGAAAGGCGATCGACGGACACGAGCGGTCCATTCGGCTCTGGACTTGTAAGTAATCAAGTTGTGAAAAGATCGGTAGCGCCAAGTAGTTATACTTCTACCGCAGGAAGTCGCACAACAGGTGGTGGTTTCTCGTCATATACTTCGGGATCGTCATCGAGCAGAGTCAAGAGTGAACACGATGATGGAACAGGTCGTTATGTGCACAAATCGTCAGAATTTAGCGATGACGATTCAGATGACGACAGACAATATGGTCCCAAGGTCGATGTGAATGCCATGAATATCATAAATCTTGACTCCGACGAGGACGAAGATCAAAAGACTGGTGATCAGGGCCCTCGACGCCGGAAAACAGGCATGATGCCTGTCCGAGTGCGGAGACACGATCACGTCGATAACAAGTCAAAACCGATATCTGTTTCGAAGAGTTCAGAACAGGATGAAAAGAAAGTCTTGAAAGACGTAGATGCAGAAGAGGCAAAGGTCAAGTCGAAGACCAAGGTTCAAGAAAAAGAGGATCAAATCAAGATCAAGAAAGAACGAAAATGGTCGGGAGTCACATGGAGTGATGACGAGTTGTCAAGCACAGAGATTAGTGCTGATAAGGTTCCCGCCAAGGGTAAAGCGCCATTTGTAGAGACAAGCTCGTCGGATGTGGAGGAAGAAGCCACTCTTGATGCTGTTACACTTGAAAACGAAACTGCCAAGGTCAAGGTAGAAAGACCATCTCGACGATCTACAGCACCAGCGTTACAAACCGAGGAGGAACGGCAAGAACATCAACGACACGAGGACAACCTTGATGCTATCGTCGCTGAACTTGGACAAACGGAACAATTAGATTCTGCTGGCGAAACAAGCACAGACGCCACTAACAAGATTGACGATCCACGATCTAATCGAGTCTATCTTTTCCAATTCCCACCCGTGCTTCCAAATCTCATATCTGCTAGAAGTCTGGTAAAACCCGATCCGGAAGATATGGACATTTCGATACCTGCTGTGCCTGACTTTGCCATGACTGATCCTTCCCAAGCTATAAAAATAGAAGATGGCGCCGATGTCAAAGATCCAAATATCAAATCTTCCTCGTCGAGAATCAACTCTCAGGCCGCGTCTGGGAAAGTAGGTAAATTGCGAGTTCACGCTTCTGGTCGAGTGACGATAGATTGGGGCGGAACATCTCTCGAACTCAGCATGGGTACAAATGTAGAGTTTCTTCAAGAAGTTGTCATGACGAGGTTGTTTGACCAACCACAACGTCTTGATGATGAAGATTATTCAAAGTTCAAATTCGGGAACGGCGACGGTGATGGCGTACCTGCTTCTAAAAGCGATATCGCGCAAAGTGATGGAGTGGTTGGAGGAGAAGCCATTGCGTTTGGACAAGTCCGTGGAAAGTTTGTAGTCACACCAGATTGGGCCGAGATTTTGTAATGTAAAATGTATATACATAGCATTAATCATGCATAGCGAAAGATGGTATCTATAAACATTATTTATGAATACATTATTTATCATTAAATCCTGTTCATCATTATGATTGTACTCAACAGACTCTCTGTCGTTTATTAACAGCAAGAACAAGCGGTGGTTCATTCTCTTGACTACAGCCATCCTTTGCTTCACCGATCGAAAACCGTCTCTTATGTTTAGAAAACCCCTTCCATCCTGTTTCCCCAGTACCATTCTCTTGTATTTTTACCGCGGTAGATTTTGACTTTCCAATCCTCAACCTCTTTCTCACACCATCTACTATCACGGATGATATCTCCTTTCCACCCTTGTCTTGTCCATCACCTTCATTCTCATCCTTTAGATATGCCTCAGCTGAAACAGTAGAGACATTCGACCACCGCTTCCTCTTCTCTCCTACCCGATCTCGACATTTCTTTTCTTCAACCTTTGCTCTTTTCCGCGCTAATCTCGCTTCAATCTCCGCAGAAACATCTTCATATTGGACTTCTATTCTTGTTTCGTCATCTCCTGGATGATCTTCCGAAACGCTATCGTTCCTGACGTAGAATTCTGGAAAAGCATCCGGTTCGTGATGCGTTTTAGTCCGTTTTTTACATCTCACGTCATCGGTCGCGATAGTCTCCATCGTCTGTGCTGCTTCGACGGAACTGGATCTAGTCTCTTGCTCGATCAAGGCGTTTAGCGTTTTTACTTTTCCATTCACGTCGTTCGCGGCGGTGATTATGCTGCGGAAATCATTTGAAAATTCTTTCGTTCTAGTCCGGCCTTGTGTGCGGAACGAAGAGGTTTGTAACCGTTTGTTGAGAGCTTCTAATAGATTCATATATGTCGAGTTGTGGTCTTGTAATGCAGATAATATGTGCTGTGAAATGTTGAGGTGGATGTGATCTAACGATGAGGACTTTTGAGATTGTGTTTTATTGAGACTTGAATGGTTACAAGTATTGTGAAGTTCTCTTTGCGCAGCAAGTAGATGGCTATGGGTTGAACTGTTCGTAGAGGATATCACATTGCTGAGAAGTTGATAAAGTTCGTCATCGGAGCTAAGAGGGTTTGAAGGATTGGGCTGTGAGTGGGGTAATGGAGCGCTTGTGGATGTGGTAGAAGCAAGGACCGGAGATGAAGATGCTTTTCGCTTCATGCTGTTTATTATTATACTATCAAGCCAATAGATCCTGAAAGGTAGAAGTGTCTTTAGTAATACAACAGCAGACGTAGATAAATATAATCCCGCATACTAATATTTACATGTGGGTGGTTGTCTGGAGACAAGACGGGGTATAAAATGCGGGGCAATTGTTGATATTCACTTCACCCCGTCAAGGAAATATACCCACATCATTGCATCATATTTACAAGTTCACTTCACTTTATCATATCTACACACATCATTCAAAATCACTCTTTGGCATTGGAGGAACATAACCGCGCTTAAGCAAGAATGATGTCAAGGATCTCTCCGCCCTCGCAAACTGATCATACGGTGTTAGTTTCTGGCTAGTACTTTTGGCGGAAAATGATCGATACTCACAATGCTACTATCCTCAACAATACCATCTCGAATCCATATCGATCTTGCTCCCATCATATTCGCAAGCATAACATCTGTAAATATCCTGTCACCAATCACAGCTATTTGAGCCGGACTGGTAATTTGACCTCTACATTCGTTCTGAAAATGGTTCCAGATTTCTCTTCCACAGCCTGGTTTCTAAGACAGCACAGGATTATCAACTGACCTTGATAAATGAATTCTACGCATAGAATTTAGTCATACCTTTGTCTTGTGTCTCAGCACAGGCACTGACGTGTTCTGCTCGAGTACTTTCGCACCTTCATCATTTGAATCTGCTAATGTCCCGGCGGAATTCGAGACGATCAACATTCGCTTCCCAGGATATGCTTGTCTTAATTGCTCGAATTTCTCCTTTACTGTCATTGTCAACATTTGTCTTGTTTGTCAATCAAAAAAAAGATTCACTTTATAGGCAGGGTATACATGATTCGTATCTGCAACTGCAAAACAATTATCCTTGTCTAATACTACTGCTCGTATATCGACATTTTCTGTCGAGTGAAACGCTTTTGATAATGGGGTTGGGAGGTCGCTAAATCGTGACACTGTCGCATGTGGTATACATAGAGACGGATTAAATAGGATTCGAAAGACGTTCAGTGTACCAGATAGATTTGGATTGATCATAATTTACTTTGTGGTTTTCGTATACTCATGATTATCTGTGCCATGAAGTGAATGTTATCGCCAAGAATTCTGGAAAGAAGTCAAAGAAGCGAGAGATGAAAATGCGGAGTAAAAATAATGAATCAATAGGACGCCGTCACCACCACTCGAAGCGCAGCTGTTCTTATTCCACTTCAATTGAGACGCTACTAAGTTCGTCGCAATGACCTCGACAATTGGAATACCCATTAAACTTCTCAACGAAGCCGCTGTATGTGTTCTCAGCAGAACTTTTGGTTGTGATAGTTGTGACTGATGAAATATCGCAATCTAGGGTCATATAGTAACAGTGGAACTCGACTCTGGCAATGTCTATCGTGGCAAACTACACGAAGGTATGATCGTCACATCTTCATCTTTCGTTAACATCCTTGCTATTCGACTTTACATATCTACACAAAGAATTGACCTAACTTTATTTTTATAGCCGAGGATAATATGAATGTTCAATTAAAAGACATCACAATGACGGCGCGCAATGGTCGTGTTTCACATTTAGATCAGATCTATATCCGAGGCTCACATGTCAGATTCTTCATCGTGCCGGATATGCTGAGAAATGCGCCAATGTTCCGGTCGCGAAATCAAAGAGGAAGAGGTGTTGGTATGGCTAGAGGACGGGCAACGGTTAACAGAGCTACGGGGATAAGAGGTAGAGGGAGATAGATACATATCCGACAGATAAAGATGAAATGGTTATCATTGATTGATTTGAATGGCATCCAGCACTGATTTTCTGGTCGAGCGAAGCCTGTCTATATTTATACCAGGCATAGAGCGAGCTCAAGACAACCCTCATGACGGATAGCAGAAGCAGTGTGTATAATGTCTAAAAGTGTTAAATATTGATTATGACCAGACCTGGTCATATGGAAGCGAAATCGTTAGCTTGTCTGCAAAACAAAACTGCAGATATGCGACTTGTATAAAGTTTATTCCCATTCCACGTTCTTCCACTCTCGCTTTCAAAGCCTTTTTGTACAATTGATGGTGATTGAAGCCCTTGTATGATCACTGTGAGGAAATGGTGACAATTAAGAACCCGCGACGCATATTCATACTTGGCTTTCCAGATTGTGATTTGGCAAGTTTTGTCGAGAGTAAGATCCGAAATAGTGACTTCTCGGTGCGAAGTCTTACATATTTCTAGAATTGACAGGGACTTCACTAGTACTGTCTGGTCATGATTCACTAGCCGGGAGCATCCATCAATGGCCCATAATAACAGCATATTACCGTGCAGATGTGCCTGTATGGATAGATGTGATCGAAAACCTTGAGCAATGGAAAGCCGAATTCCTCAAGGCCGAAGCTAAGGAAGTAGTTCAAGCACTAGGTGCAGTGATATATGTTTTTGCTCAGCAGAAGGAATCTCTGCAGGATGCTGACTCCCTAGCGTCACTCAGCAAAAGTCTTTCAATAATTGACGAGGTAATAAGCCTCCATTGCGGTGATGAATGGGATGGGCTCAAGATTGCCGCCATGTTACCTACCACCATCTCATCTCCTCATGTTACCAAGTTAACCTCGTTTGATGAATTTGATGATACAAGTCTTGAATATGGCTTCGAGTTTGTTGATTGTAATCAATCTGGCAAGAACGAGTTTGGAGAATTAAAGGGCTTTGAACGTATAAAAGAGGCAGTGGAGGCGAATGAATGGGATGAGAAATCCACAATGACAGCAGATGAACAGATACAAGTGGCAGAGTCTGACATTGACATTGATCTATTTGAAGACAGGCCGAGCACGAGAGCATTATTGCTGGACGAAGCATTCTCCGAGGACATGGATGAGCCTGCTGGAGTTGATGAAGAGATGGAGGTACAGAAGCTTGAAGGTCTGATGCATCATGCAATGGCTATCAAAGGTGAGTTTAAAGTATACTAGAAAAAGACTACGAGTTTTTATGACTGATAAGTTATGATTATGATAGAGCAGGCAAGTGGACTTCCGCTACAGCAACGTAAAGCATACACGGCCCGCGTTGTAGATGTCCTGATGCAAAAAATATAATTAAATCAAAATGCCTGGATAGTCGCTTCCATTTCTGCGCGAAATGTTGAGCCGACTTCTGTCATTAATAATTCAATAGCTTTCTCCGTTTTATAGAATGTTGGTCGATGATTGTCACGACTTCAATGTCTGTGATATCATCATGGCTTGGTAGAAGTCAAGAGCCTGGTGGAGCACGGCCAACGAGATTATCTATATTCTTATCGCATGTAGTGAAGAAAATATATCCTCAACATGGTATGACTTCCGCAAAGGGAAATGCTACCTTTTATACATCTCCATCACACATAGATGCAAGATCAGGCTGGTATCTACGCATGTGGACGCACAATCGGCCGACCTGGTATTTGACACATATCGCCGAGGCGTCGAATTCGATGTCTACCATTCTGCCTCTGCAATTGGACGGATCTGTCTACGAATATGGCGATACGCTACATATCCCTCCTACACGCCCTCGTCATGCCTCTGACAATACCAACACTACAAGCATAAGGCATTCCTATCGCATCCGTCCGGCTTCAGATATTGTAGAAGGAAGTTTGGATCGGTTAGGATCTATCAGAAGTGGAAATACCGTCGAATTTCGTGTCTCGTCTCGAGATACCCGAAAAGGCCGTCATATGGTGGAAATCCGATCATCAGCTGCTGCAGAGCCGGTTTTAATGTTTCCAGGATCGGCTGATATTGTCAAATCGCCAAGTGCTTCATTTGTCTTCGAAATGCCGCCTCACAAATTTGCAGGAAAGAGGTTTTATGGAAATTTGAAAGACATGATGAGAGTGTGGCGTTTTCGAAAGGACGTATCGTATCTAATGGCGTTTGTTAGCGTGTTTGGAACAATGTGTTGGATTATAAATGCAGTTGCGTGGTTATTGCCCACAATCAAATGGACCGTAAATGAGCATGAGATGGCGACTGCGGTTTTTTCTTCGTCACCATCGTCTGGCGGCTGGATTGTTGCCACAACCGAGCCTGCCTGGTACAGTACGGTGCGTGCTTTCACAAGTATGATAGGAGCAAGCATGTTTATTGGAATCGCAATACTCGGTGTGCTGGAAGTCATCAATGTCAATAGAAATCCAGACTTGGCATTTACGTTAGAGCATGAGTGGGATGAAATCCAACAAAAAGAAACAATCAAAATGCTACCAGGAGAATCTTTCGCAGCGCAACCCGTGCAAGCTTGGAAGCATGAATCAACACTAAGACGTACAGGTGGGGATGTAGAGATTCTTTCACCAATCCAAGAAATGTCATCTCGCTCTCCTACCAGTCAATCAAGTATGCACAGGACTATTCATGACGATAAATGGCCACACATGGATTCGAATGTAGTGGCTGTTCGTACCAAAGGGCGACTTTGGGTTCCAAGCTGGCAGGATATTAAAACACATTACATGCATCAAATTGCGTTTCACGCCGCTCTGGTCACATTACTTGCCGCTTTGATCATGTATCCCGGCAACGTCATCAATTTAACAAAACTCAGCCGACCAAAAGCATTGAAGCCCTTTTATGAACGTCTCTAGTTGAGGACTCCTCGAGTTATCGGCTCATCGTGTCTGTTTATCTCTTCCGCATTAGCAGCCGTGGAAGTTCAAGATAAGCCCTTTCGTCGCACTTTTGGAGTATTAGGATGGTGGATCTCAGTGATTGGTATGTTCGGTGCTGCTTGCTATCTGACTTCTGCTTGTATGGCATTTACGCTAGATCAAGACAAACACTTTATCGTAGTTCAGAGCAGTTTAGCCGTGGGTGGTGCGTGTTTCTTTTTCGTTACGTCTGTTTTGGGGTTGTACGAAGCGGTTGACAAAAGCCCTATTGTGTGGAAAATCAAAGACTAGAAAAAAACATCAATAGGTAGCATTTTCGTCTGTCTTCATGCTTGTGATAATATTGAGGTCGTATTTTGTGAACGGCACGGCAGACAATGACGTGGGCGGGGCAGCGATAACGTGGGGTGTACGGGCTGGACCAAAACATTTTCCGGGGAAGCATCTGTTCAGCTGCCAAAAATAGCATTAATTAATTTACATGCCTTTCACGTTTCCTTCCTGAAGTATTATCCAATATGATACTTGTTTCCTTGCTTCACACCGATAGGTAGCAAGTCTAACGAAGCATCTCATCACTTGTGTCACTCATATTAGTGATTCGATTGATTGGTCTCAACGGCCCGTCAGCCTCGACTTTGAAACACTCCGCAAATGGCTAGCTCAGTTGGTCCCATAGCCTCGATGTTTTTTGGCGTAGGTCTTCCTTTTCTCGCTTTATTCTTGTCCCTACGCTTTCATTTGAGTTTCACTTATACTCCGTTCTGAAACTATCATCTACATATCACATTATTGTTGCAGTCATTTGTATATCTTCGCGTTTGTGTCATTCTATCTCGTACGGCTCGTTACTTTTGATATATTAGATGAAGTCACCAAAATTTCCTGAATTCGGTGCAGATTTCACGCTGAGGTATAAAGATGATGGCTCTGGTGATGAAATCACGACGGTGAACATCAGCGAAAATGGCGAATATCTCGTTGTGGTCAGAAACCATATATATTTATATCGTCTTGCTAGCTTCCACACAGAAAAAGTTCCTGAACCTATTTGGGACTCGTCACTTGTTAAACCCCAAGACAATGATGTAAATGCGGATTTCGCCATGTATGAGAATTTAAGGCATGGCGATTGGTATAAGGCATGGTTTGCCAATGTCAATGTCGCCGCTAAAAACAGGCTCGATTTATACATATCCCGTCGGAACATCACAACGAAGGGAAAAGCTCCATCGCGAGATATCCAAAGGCTGAAGCTAAGCAGTAAGTTGAAGGACGGAGACCATGTTCTGACAGTAAGGAAGGCTCATTGGTGTTTACCTGATTATCTGTCTGCTCTTAACTTGCATGTTTCAGAGTGCTATAGATCAAACATATCTAGTAAGCATATATTGTGTGAAAGTGAGGATTCAAAGCCGAGCATGTTTTATTCATTCGGCAATGGCCACGATATTCTGCAGTTCGAGGATACCCGTGAAACACAAAACGAGCAGGATCAAAAAGGCTTAAATGATCAAATACTCATGCTTTCTCGTTCCATTGATGATCAGTACTGCTTCAGGACTAGTGGTGATCTCCGAGAATGCTTCAAGCCTGGAGATTATGTCGCGAAAGTAGATCCTCTTCCTTTTCGGGGTGAGAAACCTAACAAGAAAAGCGTGATCCAGGATATCATGTCTACACCAGATGGTCGTACGCATATGGTGATCAAGGACCATGAGAAGCACGAATTTTTACGAATTCTTTCAAAGAGATCTCCTGAAACAAAGGAACCTGTCGAGTCTCTACATGCAGAGCATGTGTCTTTTGTGGACTCTTGTGAACCCCTTACTCCCTTGAATTGGGTACCTGAGAAAGAACCGGCAATCGGCGATCCAAACGCGGCGGAGGAAAAGGCTTCCAAGGACGATCACCGCCCTCCCCGCCATGGTCATAGGATTGCGAGTTTTGATATTACAACCACTGCCGATGGCCATACCCGCATGATTTTGTGCTGCGAACGGGGCGTCATTTCCATTTTTGAAATCCCAGCTGCTTTCCCCTGTCATGAGGGGGGGTCAAAGACGTTCGCGTACAAAATAGGTTTCCGTCTGATTGGTGTGACGAGTAAGCGGATCAAGTCTCAAAAAATATACTGGATGCCGGAGCCTTGGTCTACATGGTGTTTCTATGTACTTGACGATAACCGCATCATCATCTTTGATGTGCTACGATGTCTGGAAAGGGTCAGCGAGACCCCACTTCCGCAATGTCCATCGCGACAGAAGTACCAGGGAACACTAACACCCATCGAAGACGAAATGTCAGCTCATGGAAATTCCGGCGATGTTTCACGTCCGCGACTTCGCAGCGTGACTGCAATGCTCACGGAGACCGCAATGCCCCAAGAGACTGTAGTACAAGCTAAAACTAGCACACATCAAAAAGTGACTGCAATGTCCCCGCAGGCCGCAATGTCCGGGAAGACCGCAACGTACTCGGATAAAGTAGTACAAGTCAAAACTAACAACCATCAAAGAGTGACCGCAATATCCCCGGGGACTGCAGTAAAAGCTGGCACTAATGAACATGAAAGAGTGATCGCAACGCGCCCTCGGACCGCAATGCCTCAGAAGACCGCACTGCCCCCGGAGAAAGTAGTACAACCTAACACTAACTCTAGCATACCTCAAAGAATAGATTGCCCAGCTGTCAAGAAGCCGAAATTTACCTAGGCACCGAAAGAAATAGCGAAAAAACTTCGAAAGAAGATGTCTTCCTTGCGAGGCAAAGTATTCTAATGAAAGGTTCAGACACAGTTTTTTGTGAACCTTGGACGATCTATTTTTATTATGTACACATCGCCTCGCTGAATGCAAATGTACGAACTTATGCCATGTAACACTATTTAATCAATTACAATGTATCATTTAGACCTTGTTCGTCATTATGAATCAGAAACAATCTCTCCTCAAGTAGAGTTACCTCGCTATATGCAAATGTGCTATGCTATTTTACCAATTACATACATCGTAATAATAAGAGATACCGTCGTCATCATTAATCATTTTTACCTTTACCGTCACCTGAACGAGACACATCATCGTCACTAAAGTCGACGTCGCTTGTTCGACCATGAGTTCCTGTAGTCACGGCTTGAAAACTAAAATCCATTTCTCCACCAACGTCTTTACATCTCTCAGCAAAGCACGAATGTCATCCTCGATACATTTTGTGCCAATCTGCATGCACGCAAAAGCAGCAAAGCCAGGTTCTGCAACGTGCTTTATACTCAATATATCGCGGTCCATACTATCAAGACGCGCAGCAAGAGCATATGCTTGTGGGGCACGAAGGTAAGGCGGTAGAGGATTTCCAGAGGTGACAGATGCAGACAAAAGTGCCAACAACGTAGTGCACTCCCTCGTACTGACATTTGCATCGGTGACAAGTCGACGAAAATCACGCAGCCAATCACTTTCAGAATGCTTATGTCGTTTTGGATCCTGCATCGTTTCGTTCTGACACATGTCTGCAAAAGTTTGACTTGCATGCACAACAAGTGCGATAAAATTGAAAATGTTTTGCACACGGTTGATGATGCGGACATATGTATCCTCGGGAAATCTCCCTCCAATGGGCACGTCGTATCTGAGAAATTGCACATGATTTCGAAGAGTTTGCAGCGTCAACATAGATTTCGCATAAATCTTGTTTCGTGCCTTTTGAAGTTTGGCATAGGGTGAATCGGGATCGGAAGTGTCAATATCACCACGAATTCTAGCATTGACAGTCTCATCCATGACAGAATTGTAGTTCGCTAGTAGATATAACGCAGAACCAAGGTCACGACGCAGTTCACTGTGTTCTGCCAAAGGAAATGGAAACACGGTCCAGAACCATGCTACAAGTAATCCACCACAGACAGTAGCCAAACGATAAGGTCCAAGTATATTCGTTGCATAGAATGGCTGGCCACTTGCTTCAGTCTTTGCTCGACCGGCGATTTGAGCTTGAAGTTCATAGCCAATGATCAAAGTGTTTGTTATACTGTAGATCATGCCGACTGGCGAAAACTTGGGGAACTTGAGAATAACAAAGAAGCCCCAAAGTAAGAAAAACCAGTAAAAGACAATAACTCCCGCAAAATTGCCCTTGACAATATACCAAATGATCATGGCTGAACACATGGCTATAATGGTACCAAGTATACGGAGAGCAAAGCCAAAGAGTGATTGAGCTGCTGAAGGTGACATGGAGATGGAAACAATTGTCTGAGCCCAAAACAAGCGATGCACCATGTAAAAATCTCGAGGCCCACGCATTAGGCCAATAATGGCAAGACACATGGTAGCAATGGCAACTCGAAATCCGAAAACTGACTCTCGAGATCTAAAAGCATGTGGTATTTTGCGAAGTCTATCACCAAATCGTTGAAATGTAGTTTCGGCGGGCAAATGTTCAGGATCTCTACTTTGTTGGTAGGCAGATCCAAGATAAACTTTTCCACTCCGATGTCCTTCTTCGTTCTGATTATCGTCGTATGTATCAGATTTGCGACTCAATAATTGCTGAATAGTCTTTCGAAGGCGTTTGACACCAGGAACAATCAGATGTTTTTTGCTCAGCTTGCCACTTTCAAATTTGTCGTCTACATAGATACAGAACTCGTGCACCTTGACACCAATAGACTCGAGCAGGTAGTCCATGAAGAGAATAACGTAGAGTTGTCTTCTATAACGCTGACGTTCATTTGTTCGCGGGTAATTACTATACCATTCCGGAACTTCTACCTGACTTGGCGTTGGACTATCGAAGAGTTGATCGGGTAATTCTATTCCACGAGATTCACAAAACTGTTTGATAAGCGTGGCCTTTTTATCTCGAAAGCCGGCGACTTTCATGCCTAAGAATTTGGTGAAACCCGGCTCACCAGGATTGATGCCTCCACCAGAGGTTTCAGCATCCGGAACAGCCTTTCTTTTGGGCATCAATCTCAACACAATAAGAATATGTGCAAGACCGTCATCGATATAGCCCGTCATGTGCTGAAATGGTCCTTTGAGCATCCCAGATATCTCATGCCAGTCTCGTACAGATTGGGCATGCCGTCTTTCCGACTCATCCTCAATCTCCGACAATCTTTTCTCGTCCACAACCTCTGTCCATCCTTGATTTTCAACCGTACGTTCAAAGACGTCATTCAAAGAACTGTAACCAATAATTGTAAATATCAATCCCTTTAATTTTTTGAATATCTCTTTCAAATCGTCTGGTCCCAACCTGCCAAAGGCAACTTCTCGTTTTGCAAACGACAAATCTACTCCCAATTTTCCATGTAGAGTGGTGAGATCAGCGATCAAATCTTTCACTGTTTGCGCCTCGACTGTACGAGGCCTTTCGGGAGCTCCAGTTGGTGTACGAGTAAACATATCGCCCTGTTGTAAGCTAGAAATGTAACCCATATTAGCCTTCATTAATTCTCTCATCGTTGTCAAGTACGAAGCCATGTCAGCAAAAACAACACCACGCATGTTGGTCGGGAATATTGAAAGTGAAACCCCAACCGCTATGGCTGTTCCAGTGAGCATGGCCTGAATTAAGCGAAGCGCAAAGGTGATACCCGCTGATATCGTGGTAAACTGAGGCGCATAAAGCATAGCAATATTGGTGAATGTGCCGACCAAGACCGCAGGAGATGCAAATTGAGGGTACTGGGCTCGGGCGGCGTTGAGGGCATATACTTGGATGAACAAGAAAACTCCAGCTATTGCTGCGGCAGAAGAGTCATAGGTTTGTGTAAAAGGCCCGGATCTTGCATTTGGTCCGGGAACCGATGAATCAATGGACCTGGCCGTGACACAGCAGAAAATAGCAAACAATACAATTCCGAGGGTAACACATATCGAGAATACGACCAAGACTATACCCTGTATGAACTTGGCTCTAGGTAGCATGGGGAAACTTAGGACTGCTGCAGTTGCTACCAGATAACCGGATGTGCCGTAGAGGTTGGCATACGAGTCGGATTGGTATCTAGTTACGGTCAATAAGACGTGATTCTCGTATCAGAATGGTTGGTACTCACGCGGCTAATGCGATAGCAGGTGCTAAGGCGGCTCTATTTTGAGGTCAGTCAAGTAGAATAATAACCTGTTCGAGGTATGACCATACTTTGCAATAGTCTTCAATGTTGGCAGATCCAGCTTCGTTTTGAGCCATACTTCTTTGAACCTTTCATAAGAGGCATGAGACCTGGTCCCACGTCTTGTAGCCATGGTCGCAAACAACATCGCCGTATTGGCATGACAATAGACGCGCGCGTCCTACCAAGTTGTTGTTCTAGTAATATATTATGTCTTAAGTCTATTATACAGGACGTAGGGTTAAAGAAATCTTGACACGGATGTGATGCCGGGAATATTGAAGTCAGGGATGTGGGGATTAGGAAGTCCCGGACTTTAGTGTCCATGAGAAGGAACTAGTTACAGCTGTAGTTGATTATTTTATTAGACCTGTACTCTTGCCTTTAGAATTTCGATCAGATTAGACTATGCAGAAATAAAAGTATCGTGTCTGTAGATATTTTTGCATTTGTTCACTTTGGAAAGATTTCCGTTAAAGTGTGGGGATGAATTATGTTGCGGGGAAAATATTGACGTATCGATATGCCTCGGCTTCAATATGCACGATTATTATTTTGATTATGCTTAAAGTTAGAACAACTCAACCAAATCGTTGCTTTGGCATCTACTGTATGTGAAGATATACATATATACATGAAGGGTAGACCGTAGTTCTAAACGGTCGTAGATCTACAAGACCTCGTCGATCAACGCTGCATCGACCGAAGCATCTATCAAAGACGTATCTATATTATCAGTAGACATGGGAGTATCGTCAATTGAATCGACAATCTCATCATTAGATGTTTCTGCCGTCTTCGAGGCCCGCCCAACCTGTTGCGCGGCAGCTTCACTCTGTCGAGATTTGGCAAGCTTGTCGTTCAGTTCATCCCAGGTTGTCTATTGCGGAATATGATCATGAGTACGGCATGGAATAAAATGCAGAAATTGGAAAAGAATAAGACTTACACCCCTTGATTTGATGACCTTCTCCCGTGCTGTACTGTCTTCGATCTTCTTGGATAGCTTATCCAAGTTTTGCTCGGCTTTCTCAAGACCTTTTTCCTGTCGAAGTCTTTGTTGTCGACTCATTGACTTGGCCTTTTTTACTTTAGTGACACCCGCATACTCGATTGCCGGGATTGCATGACTGTCCTTCTGCTTCTCATCCGGTCGTTTCAGGGCCAGTAATGATTTATCTGTATCGATTGATGGCGAAGTTTCCCGTCTAGCCGCTCGAGAATGTATAGAAGTTTCTATGCCAATACTTTAGTATCACCCTGACACGCTAACTAGGGCCCTGCTGGCATTACCTCTGCTCTTCGTCTTTGGTTTTTGAGCCTTGGACATTATAATCACATGAAAGACTCGTAAATTCTACTTTGTTACAGCGGTAGTCTTTTGCTTCGGCCATATCAAAAATAAAAAAAATTGGAGCCACCAAAATCCAGGGTCCAAAAGCCAAATTTGCTGCACCTTGACGTGATCATCAAAGAGAAATCTTGATCTCATCAATCAACAAGTCCATGTACTACCGATGTAACAATGCATGATGATAGTGCGTTCTATGAACAGCGTGGTTACTCAGTAGCTGGTGACTCGTACAACACTCCGGGCTTGTCTGTCGCACAAAGCCTACAGCTTTGGACTGGGCTTTTCTGCATCACGGTCTATGTTGCGTACAAATTCCTTCAATACCTGGATTTCGCCCACTTGTCACCACCCGAACTCTTCTGGAATGCAATTGTGTGGATCACACCGGTGTCGTTAATCAACGCACTTGCACACATCAGTCGAAAAAGTGGTGTGCGCATCGAGATGGCTAATGTTGAATCAGACAGTGAAGTCCGCGCCATGAAAAGCGGAGCCTTGATGGCGTTGTTTGGACTTGGCGCCGTCATGTCGCCTCTGTCATTCGGTACGCGAACCATGTTAGCCCCAAGCTCGAGTAGAAGTAAAAAGCCTCCGGGGTTAGGCAATTGGGACAATTCTTGCTATCAAAATAGTGTTTTACAGGGTCTAGCAGCACTAGAGCCTGTCCATAAATTCTTGGAACATATACGAGAAACCATATCAGAGGATGAAGAGACGACGACTGGTTCTCTCCATTCGTTCTTGAGGGCGCTAGGACCGAACACAGACCGCGTTGGTCATATATGGACGCCCGCAAAATTGAAATCCATGTCCAGCTGGCAGCAGCAAGATGCACAAGAATACTATTCCAGAATATTAGATGATGTGGATAAAGATCTCAAATCATCTATCCATCAGGGAGGAATGTCTTCAGGGTTAGATACGACTGAGAAAATCGCATCAGAGTATATGGCACAACTTAGTGAGAATTATTCATCAAAACACAGTCCTTTGGAAGGACTTCTTGGACAGCGAGTGGCATGTACAGCATGTGGTTTCACAGATGGGCTTACTCTTCTGCCCTTTAATTGCTTGACATTATCTCCAGCTCAAGAACGTGTGGCTTCTCTGGAGAATTGCCTTGATGACTATACTGATTTGGAAGAGATTGAGGGCGTTGAATGCCTGAGTTGTACATTCCGTCAACAACAGGCCAAAGTCCGAGCTATACTGCAAACACAAACTGATCTAAGCGCTATCACTGCAGATCAATCAACTTTACGAGATAAGATCAATTCACGATTAAATCTTCTCGATGAAGCTATTACAGACGAGATTTTCACTGATGGTATGGCTGAAAAGTGTAACATAAGTAAAAAGTCCCGAGTAACAAGTACAAAGACGAAGCAAGTCATATTAGCACGGCGGCCAAAAGCGCTTGCGTTACATATAAATAGAAGCGTTTTTAATGAAATGACCGGTGATTTGCAGAAGAATCATGTCGTCATTACATATCCTCAACGACTATCACTCGAACCTTGGATGATTGGAAAACAATCCGACAAGCCGGTCGATGAAAATCGTGAGATCTGGTCGACTAGTGCAGAAACATCTATGCTTGCCAATAACCGCGTGCTGAATAAATTCGGACAGGAGTATGTATTGAAGGCTGTTATAACACATACCGGCAAGCATGAAGATGGACATTATATTTGTTATCGCCAACATTCATATGATGGTCAGGAAGAGCATGAAAAGACAAGTCGATGGTGGTGTATGAACGATGAACTGGTCACAGAGGTCACAGAAGAGACTGTACTTTGTCAAAGAGGGGTTTTTATGCTTTTTTATGAATTGATACAATCTCATTCAGAAATTGATACAAAAGCTTCTAAATCGGTTTTTGCTTCAGCTTTTGCGTCTGAGAAAGAGCAACAAAAGGATGCAGATTCCGTCAAGATGTCCGATGAAATAGGGGATGCAAGACACGAGCGAGTGGCTAGTCAACACCAAGATGTTACAACAGCTGATAGCAGCTTTGGCGAGGAAATCAAGCCAGGAATTTCTTTGCCTGAGGGACACCTTGATCTTGATTCGAGGAATGGCTCAGAACATACAGTGTCGCTGCCAATAGAAACTACAACGACTGAGAAACGCGAATCGGAGCCCATGTTAGTGCCTCGTAAACTCAGAACTGCAAAAGATCAAGTAGACAGCTCAAATATTGCTGTTCATACGAGTCCCCAAGTAGCAGAAGCGAGATGAATTTGATGAGATTACGAGTTATGTTTTCATAAGTATATAGAATTGCCTAATAGATGTACTTTTACAATAACAAACAGCAAAATATAATCTGTCGTGCTGTACATTGAATTTGTATATGAAGCCAAATTCCGAGTTCAAAAGTAAGAAATCCTGAAATCTTGGCATGGTGGTCTGTGCACTGTGCGAAATGAATTTGTCCACACCATTATTCAAACTTCGAATTTTTGCGCCTTACGATTAGACGACGACTTATACTAACCACACAGAAGCAGCCAGGTCCTTATCAAGGTAGATCACGGTTATGTACATGACATAGTCCAATACTGACATGAATAATAGATGGTTGCCTCCAAGAAACATGTAACGATTGTGAAGAAGCGTATGTCTTTCAATCACCCTCTCACTTTATCCAAATCCTTACCATAACGACCAAATCACAATCGACCAATATCTAACGTAATGAATAGACACGAAACGCTTTAACCGCCACCAGTCCGATCGCTTCAAATGTGTCGATCCATCATGGAGAAAGCCAAAAGGTATCGATAACAGAGTGCGAAGACGATTCAAAGGACAAGCCGCTATGCCAAAGGTGTGTTTCCATTCCAAAAAATATCACACATGAAAAAGAGAGGATGGGTTTCTCTAACATGATGCTTTGTGAATATAGATCGGATACGGATCAAACAAGAAAACTAAACACATGATGCCATCTGGCCACAAGGCTTTCCTGATCAACAACGTCAAGGATCTCGACCTCCTCCTTATGCACAACCGTACCTTTGCAGCAGAGTATGTCAATCGTAATCATCGCCTGTAGATGACGAAATACTAATGTTGAAAATGTAGAATCGCACATGCCGTATCATCAAGAAAAAGAGTCGAGATTGTCACAAGAGCAAAAGAGTTGGGTGTCAAGGTCACAAACGCAAAGGCAAGACTTACTACAGAATCGTAGACGGGGATGTTTTCGTTTATTGTCGATGGTAACGCTTATGATCAAATATCTTGTCTTTGTCGGTAAAATAGAATCCAACAGTATATGATATATTGAACAAAAACACAAACCATGCACATGAATTTTTACAAATAATAAGAGGTTTTACATTTCTATTATCGGTATCGTTTCTTCGTAATAACCTATCTACCAACAAGAAAGGAGAAAGGAGATATCATGACTAATGTGACAAAATTTTACTCTTCCATATCATCGACTTCTACACCACCTTCTTCCTCCTCCTCTTCTTCGTCATCATCTTCACCTCCTTCCACTTCCGTGACGGTTCCAGATTCCTTCTCCCAGTACGCTCGGACTTTGATCTTGAACTCGACCATCGTTATACCGAACAATTTCAGCAATGCGGTTTGGTGACTATTCAATTTCTCCCCTTTTCTACACAACCTCCATTCCTGGTCCATCAGCACCTTTCCTTTATCCAACCTAGTCGGCATTCCCCATTTCCTAAGCGTTACTTCTAAACTATGCGGCATCGCCACGTCGTCTTCTGCCGCTATTTCTCCACCTCTACTCATCACCGTTCCACCCGGTATGACAATCTCTCTCGTAGCTTTCACGCCCGCACGCGCGAAATCCTGCTCGGAGAACGACGTCAGGTACTCTAAGACGTCGGGCGGTGGTTGAGAAGTGAGTAATAGTCCCACATTACCATTCACATGAGACGCAAGATCAGAGAGTCCTGGAGAATAGGATTCTTCAACCGTTTGACCGAGGGATTTCGCCATGACTTTTGTTTTGCCGAAGAATATTCTTCCCCCTTTGGTCACGGAGTCGGTTTGTTCTGAAGGTGAAGATGAGGGAGAAGCGGTAGATGGTGCAAAATGTGCTCGGACGTATTTTAGAAATGTATTCCGCATGTTACGCACGGAAAAGATGTAGCAGTGTTCATATGTATCGATTGCGGTTCTTATCGAGGAGAATAGGGCTGCTTTTTGATCTTTGTCTTTTTTTACTACTTTGCTGGTATGTAACAGCTTTTGTCTTTTGGATTTGGGCATTTTGGATAGATTGTCTCAGCAATTCACTTCTGTGATGATACGGTAAGATTGAAGTTGGAAAAAATAATTCTTGTAGCAAAATTATTTGGCGAGATGTATGCACGTGATCGCTTACTTGCATGATTTTGCCATGATTGAACTACAAGGTCAAGAACGGCACTACGGCATGTTTGAACTATGATATTGTGAGAACAAGGCTGGAAGGTTGAGGATGTGAATATGGAGACGACTCGAGGATGTTATTAAAGATTGACAGATAATGCTACAGTTCATGGACTATGTCCAAAATGCATTCTATCTTCAATCTGGATGGAATCATGATAATTTCTATGGTACATTGACCGGTACTGCCAATGGTGAGTAAAAGCATTGAGTCATGTAAAGAATAGAACAGAGACTCATGAGGAAAACAGCATTGCTTGATTTCAAGCTACCACATGGCCTGAATTTGAATGTATCATCATTATCTTCAAAGAACTTTGCATCCTCTTACACCATAAACACAAAGGGTAATGTTGACGGCTCATTCTCTTATCTATATACTTCACTACCTCTACAAATTCCATCCGAGTCAAATAAGATATATTTACGATATCTTATACCCGGGTATAGACGATTGGCCGAGTTGGTCCAGCCCGAAGATAAATATCTATGGGAAATATGGCACAACGGAAAACGAATTGACAAGAGAGAAACATTGTTATATGGTCGAATATTCCTTCCATCTTCATCTCTTCAGGCATTGTATCTGCGCCACCTATCTCCATCCCGCTTATTACGCCTGTCATGCGTCTCCAATCCCAACGTTCCTAATTCCAGTAGTATTCTAGCAGTCTTGCAGCAAAATCGTGCGCGTTACTCCTTAGAATATCTTTACAGTACCGATAGTTCTCTCCTGGGCATCCGCGGATTATATAACTTCAAGACTGATGAGCGTGACACTTCTATGACATCGAACAAGGTCCAGAAACCAGCTTTGCACCACCATGGACGACTCAGTGCAGGAGGTGAGCTTTACTTTTCCCCAATTAATAAATCAGGAGGTATGTCCACTGCGGTTAGATTTTCGACACTTCCAAGTCATTCAGGCTTTCCGTACACATTGACAATGACTCTCAATCCATTAATGGGCAACATATCATCTTCTTACGCCGTCAAAGCTTGTGAAGATGTTTCTTTTTGCTCTCGCTTCAACTTTAACTTTTACAGCTATGAATCTGATGTGCAAATGGGAATGGAATTGTGGAGGCGAAAGCGATCAGATGTTGACTCTGCTTGGGCAGAAGATTTGGTTCGTACCGCATGGAAAAACCGTTCCGAGAGTGAGGCCAAGCAACATGAATCCGAAAGCGTGCTCAAGGCAAGAGTAGACCAAGATTGCAAAATAGGTGTTTTATGGGAGGGGCGGATGAATGATTTGCTTATCAGCGCTGGTGTCTCTGTCGATCTGAAGAACAGAACCCAATTGATCAAGACAGTCGGTCTGGAAGTATCATACTCTTCCTGATATCTGATCATGTTCTATTATTTTGTATATAATTCCATATTCTCAAATACTGTCAGTGTTATGTTCAGCTAGATATTTAGCTTTCTTTGCATCCTCCTGGGCTCGTCTGTATTGATAGTAATAATAAATTAAAGGAGGTATTCCAATCACTGCGCATGTGAATATCAATAGTGTCGGCGGTTGATCTTCTGCCTTTTTGGAATTCAAGCCTTTCATACGCTGCAGCATTGCCGGATTAACAGCAGATTTGTTTTGACTCAGCGCATGTTCGAGAAGTTGCTTTCGTGGATCTGGAGTGGTACTTTGACTGTAGTATCTGACTACAGTGCCTTTTCTCTGCAACCATCGACTGAAGCACCTTGTAGTGCTACGACTTAACACCATGGCGGATTGCAGCAAAAGTATGAACTAGGAAATACCTTATGATTATTGTACAATTATTTTTCATCAAAAAAATAATCGCCAAGTGTTTTTTGTTATCAATGCAAGAACAACACTTGACTATGTACTAGTCTCGTGTATATCAAGATCTTGTTACGTATAGGCAGTCACCGGATTAGACTGACCACCGAATTAGTCATGATGAATTTAAAGCTGTGAGATAGCTATCCATTCTTTTGATTCAGTCTACATTGAATCACTAAAGAACAAAGAGCAAGAACATTTGCTAACACGATTCATACGATCAAAGCAATTACATATTGAGCGGTTTAAGAGCCTACCAGAAGGCCGAAGCAAAGAAAGCTCAGTCATGGGAGACGAGAGAATCAAAGGCGGACGCTTGACCAAGGCAACTACGAACCATGCAATGGATCACAAAACCATAATTGACCGTGATGACAGACCTCGATCTACCTTGTCGGGGCCAGCAAGACCGCACCAACCTGAATACACCTCCACATCTGCACTTGACTATGACGACCCTCAGCCTATATCGAGACAAAAGTCATTGAATGTCGATGCCTTTCGAGGACTGAAAAGAAGCTTCCCAACCGAACTTCGTCGAGATGCTGGTTCATCGGATACACGAAGATCAAAAATACCAAATACAAAGCAAGCGAGTTCTTCGGCCAGAGACTCGGTCGTATATAAATCTCGAGACTACAATGGCCAGTCTAGAAACGAAGCACAGTCGCCGAATGATAATCCCAGACCGGACAATAGAAATGCGTTGCCTCAGGCGTCCTTCTGTGAAGATCTAGGTACTGTAGAAAGAAATGGCCAGTATGTCCTTAGCATGTAGTCTTGTTGAAAACATCTAACCAAATAGCTTAGTATCGAGCAATCAGACATGGTAGAACAAACAACGCTTACTGAAAGTGAATTGATTGAACAACGACGCAAGCGAAGAGAAGCCTTACGCATGAAGCACAGATCCGAGGCACCCTTACTACAGCAAGCTCTCAATACGTCTGCGAATTCTACACTCCATACCCTCGAAACGCAACATGAAATGATGAGGATGGAGGAAGGTATGTGAAACTGACATTCATGGATAAATAGATGTTGATGTTCTTTCTTTAGTCGAGACTCCGATTTCGACACCCGCATCACCAAAGTCACCGTTCCCAGAATCTCCTCGATCACCTCTATCGATTGCTGTATCTGATGATGCAGATTTAGCATGTAACAATGGACAAGTAATAAATGATACAGAAACAGCTGATGGTCCACCAGCAGCAGATTATGATCCAAGCATGGATATGCAAGAGAACAAGCTGCAGTCGGCACAAGTCATCAACAACGAGAACAACAACGATGGCCTTAAGCAGACAAAGAGCAAAAATGTTGGAAAGCAAAAGAATGCTATTAATAGTAATGATGGTGGTGACGACGATGATGCTTTTGATATGTTTGCAGACGATGTTGATGTTTCTAGTCCGCAGCATGATAACGATGTGGAGTTTGACGAAGATAGGCAGCGAATAGCAAATGTCAAAGGCCAAGTATTAGAAAAGGGCATGTTGGATGACTGGGACGATGCAGAAGGATACTACAAAATAATTTTAGGCGAGCTTCTTGACCACAAAAGATATCAAATTCAATCTGTTCTGGGCAAAGGGGTTTTTTCTGCTGTAGTTCGAGCACTGGATGTACAACTGAACAAACAAGTCGCCATCAAGGTCAATCGAAAACAAGAGACAATGTATAAAGCTGCCCTGAAAGAAATTGCAACATTGGAAAAGCTAGCGGAAGCTGATCCCGAAGATAAAAAGCATATCATTCGAGTAGAGCGTAACTTTATGCACAAAGGCCATTTATGTATAGTATTTGAGAATATGAGTGTTAATCTCAGAGATGTCTTGAAGAAATTTGGTCGGGATATTGGTATAAACATCAAGGCTGTCAGAGCATATGCACAGCAGATGTTTCTTGGCTTGAGTCTCCTTAGAAGGTGTGATATCTTACACGCAGATCTGAAACCAGACAATATTCTGGTCAACGAGAATCGATCTCAATTAAAAATTGCTGATTTGGGTTCAGCATTTGATATTCATGACAGCGAAGTCACAGAGGAATTAGTATCCCCTTTCTATCGTGCTCCAGAAATCATTCTGGGAATCAAAGGTGATTTTGCTCTTGATATGTGGAGTATTGGATGCACTTTATTTGAAATGTATACTGGTAAAATATGCTTCACAGGCGTTGATAATAATCAGATGCTTAAATCAATTATGGATTGCAGGGGGAAGATTCCGAATAGAATGTTGAAGAGGTCAGCAATTTGGGCCAAGCACTTTGATATTGACGGAACATTTCTTAGTAGAGAAGTAGATGATCTCACTCGTAGAGAGATTACACGACCGACTAAGATTTCTCGACCGATTCCAGCCAAAGAGCTCAACTCTCGCTTGATGGCTAATTCTAGTGACCTGAACTCTGTCGAAATGAATGAGTTGAAATTGTTTGCAGATCTGCTTGATAAATGTTTAGTTGTAGATCCACTTAAACGGATTACACCTAACGAAGCATTGAGGCATGGTTTTATCAGCCACGCAGCTGGGTCGTCTTTGTTATCGAGGGGTTGAATATTTATACGTTGTTGTATTGCGACCATTCTTGTAGCTTATCAATATCATTCTTGTAGTAGTATGCATGATCATTGGTTAGAATATTATCGTGATTTTTCCTCCCCCAGCAAAAATCAAGGTTTAGCTCTGCTCCACCTTGCCTCTTCACATTCAATAATCATGATTAACGAAAAGCAACATAGCTACCTTGACCTAGTAGTCGCTAATGACAAGTAAGTACTTCAGCAACAATATTGTAGTCTGGTCTGATAAGTCGAAAGTTTTCCATATAACTCTTCCTACCATTCATCATTCTATCATCTTCTTTTGAGTACTGATCCTCGTCCACATGGCTACATCCTCCCATCAGTCATTGAACGCCTACCATCCCATCCAAGCTTCCTAATCAACCACTCTCTCCGCACGGTCACAGTTCACGTCCAAAGTCCCTCCACTTCCATCTCATCGTCACTAACAGATGCCTTTTCTTCCATTGTTCAATCATGCATCGATCGTGATGTATTTGCCATCATCAGCAAATCCCACAGCGAACCCTTTCTCATACCAGGCTATTCCCCTCCAGTATACATTGAGAGATTCGCCACTTCTATATTCGGAACTATCCATCGCGGCGCTCATCTGACTGCATACACAACTTCATCTTCATCACAAGACTCTAGCTCCACGTCAGAGATGAAAATATGGGTTCCAAGACGAAGCGCCACCTCGGCAACATATCCCAACATGATGGACTCTACAGTAGCAGGGGGAATCAGCGGGTCAGACACGGCGTTTGAGACGATTCTTCACGAAGCGGACGAAGAGGCGGGGTTCGAGAAACAATCGATCCTCGAGAGAGTAAAGGCGACAGGGGTGTTGACGTACATGTCACTCAGTTCCTACGGCTTCAACGAGGAAGACTACGTCATTCCAGACATGTTGTACGTGTACGACATGGTTCTCGACAAAGACACCATCCCGGAAACGAGAGATGGATCGACGAGGGATTTCCAACTGTTGACGGTAGAGGAGGTCAAGGTTGCGTTGAGGAATGGGGATTTTAAACCGAACAGCGCGGTCGTTATGATAGACTTCTTGATCAGACATGGTGTCATAACGATGGAGAATGAGAGGGAGTATGTCGAGATTGTGAATAGGATGCATAGGAGGTTACCTTTTGCGACGTCTTCTACTGTCGTGGGAGATCATTAGATTGATCTAGAACGTGTTGAAAAGATATTCATGCAAATCATCGTCGAGGAGTTTAAGAATCCTCATCAGAGTGAATTTTGGCCCAGGACTTTCATTGAGGAAAATCTGCACATCGCCGCAACATACTTAAGTTAGGTGAAAAGTAGCTGAGCTGAATAATACAAGTACAGCAATCATGTGCATCGTCATGAATATAATGCGTTTTTTTCCTGCACGGATATTTTTCCCTGCATGGATAGAAGAAAACGGTTATCTTTGGGGCTGAAGCCGTGCATGTACGATACGTGTGCATACGGCGTTCTGGATTCATATGCACGTCTTATTACACCTTGATTATTATACATGAACATAGGTTTGACCGTTACGTTATGACGATATTGAAAAGAGAAGAAGGGGCAAATGGCGGTCAATGGAAAAAAAAAAGATATCGAGAAAAAATCTTTTGACATGTTTTGACGTGCATACATGTTACACTTTTTTATCGGAAAAGGAGACTACAGTAGGTCATGTCATGTAGAATGGAAGATCATTCTTACATCAGAGTGACTTGCAGTACGTAACGGGTGCTGGGAACGTTGTCAATATGTGGAATGATAGTTACTTTTTCAATTGTTACGGATTATGCATGTAAAGCGAATAATGATCATATAATGAATATCTTTCACAGCGGATCGATGACTTGACCATGTAGAGATATAAGATCGAGTGGATAGAAATATGGGCACGGAAATCTCAATCTGCAAAGAGCTCTATTCTGGGCTTAGTATTGATTATGATTGCCGCCGCAATATTCGATCATGCGCTGCACTGCATGCTTCTCAATCTTTAGAGCATTAGTATCAGGTATTTGCGGTGAATGGCAGTATGGGGAGTAACACCATGGATCCGGTGCTTGCAGGTTGCATGATATCGATGAAACGTAGAATTATTTCACGAATACAGTATGAACCTCGTCAGAACAGCTGATCTTCCACACAATAGCGAATAATTATAATAAGGGGTAAGATATATTGAGTCATGTCGATCACCCATAGCGTATATGTATGGTAAGTGTGCTGACTGAAGAAGTACCGCGAGGCAAAAGAAAGAATACGCTCGTTTCTTCTCCAAAGTCGCGGATCCTTGATGGCATGATGGCTCGTGCCTTTGATCATTCAATATCTCGTGCGGCACCACTGACGGAAATAAATACATGTTGGATATTGCCTTGTCGCCATCATAAAACCAATTTTTTGTGTAGGCTGCATACATAACTTTTACCTTGCGAAATCATTCATACATTGTTACATCCGTCCTGTTCGTTATGAAATTCACCAAACTTACCGAGTGAATGGTAACCAGTCAAACTGCTGCAATCTCAAAAGAGTAGTAAGGAAAGTAGTGATGGGACTGTAGTACAGTAAGCAATTACCACATCTGGAAAATCTCAGATTATTTCCCCAGGAGATCGATTTTGGCGGAGATCGGCAGGAGATTGCTGGCAATAAAGCAGGGTAACTAACGGCACAAATAGAGCCGCTTATCTTTACAGAGTATCATGAACGCATCCATTATCAAACAATTTATCATCTCCTGTTATCTCAAAAGCGTGACATGAAATGTTGAAACGTTTAGACTACATCTTGCAGATCCTCGTTGCCGTGATCCAAACACTGGCGTATTATTGGATGAGACGCAAAAATGGCAGGCAGAGGACGTTCCCCGTCCGGATGGCTTTTCAAGTCGAGAGCACATGATACAAGCCAGACATTGTTTTAATTAATCGAACCAAACGTTGTTGAAAATATGGAAATGCATGGCAGAACGTTAGATGCCACGTCTAAACAAAGCCACAACCCAACCTGATCATTTGAACGATGTGTTGCCTCAACTACAAATCATGTACAGCCCGTGAGCTAAAAGTACTGCTTGGCGACTAGTGTCAAAGCGTGAACACGTAGAGAAATTCAAAAACGATTTCTAACAATAACCATTAAAAATGATTCTTGTGGCTTTGTCCAGACTCGCTCATTCGGTCTATGCTACGCCCCGTAACTCTCGCTGAAACCAAACTCATTTCTTTTTTAAACAACCGGCATAATTTTTGCTTTTTGTAGAAATGGACGGATCGACAGAAACTCCGTAAGCTGACGGTTCCGTTTTTGGTACTGAATGCAAAGTTCGGTACACTTAATTATTTGGTCATAGTCCGGCCTCAAACATCAAATGATCTGCAGGTAATCCTACGAACCACAAAAGTTTGTTACCTTTTCCGATCCTCCTCGGGTGTTGGCAACAACTTGAATCTATTTGTTTGCCTTTTTTGTCTTTCTGTGAGTAACAACTCATTAGCGTTGAACTTTCACCTAGAAAAGAGTGATTAAGTTTTAACGTCATCAACAATCTAACGTGGTTTATGCTTATGAATTGTAAGCGGTAATTAGTAAACCCCCGTTTCGAATATGGTAACCGGTGACTCTGCTAGCATAGCTTCTCAGATGTGCCAATAGTTTCACGACGTGGCTGTTAGTTGGTGGAGATTAGATCCACCCGGAGGCAGTAAAGCCTGATCTGACACCAAGGTCCCTCGTCACGTTATCTTCGCGGGATCCTGCAGAGTTGACAGTGTACGGCCTCGGGAGGAACATCATGAGGGAAGGCTTAACGAACATGTACATTATTCAGCACGGTGTGACAGTATGCACTACATACATCATGTCAAGCGCAATGATGATGTATATGGTAATCGCTTGCTCATAATTCTAGTCATGGTTTGGATGGAGCCACACCATTACCGAAACTATATTATGACCCTTGGTATGACATCTGTGAGGCTGCATAATGTAACTGCAGGAGCCAGCCAAAAAAATCATCCAGGCACATGTTTTCACTTTCGTGTGGGTGTAGGATTGGTTAGAAAAGTTTAGGATTCTGCAGATTCTGACACAGCGTACCGCAAAGGAGAGCTCCACGGTTCCACTCGGCTGAGAAGACCGGACGGACAACGGGTCCACCCAACCTTTTTTTTCGGCCGGTGTGAACCCTTGTTTAGAATTCGTCAAGTTTTCACACTTGGCGTGCCCGAATTACCGCGTAAGCGCCAATTCAGAATACGACCCACATGTGTGCAACCCTGCAGAGCCGTGACGTCTACCAAACATTCCAAACTGCCTCCACTCGCCGCTCCTTTTTGATCGACCATCCATTACCTATTAGTGCTGCAGAATGATGGTTCGACATACATGCACCCGTGTTTGAGCCACTAGATTCAATCCTTATTAATAAACCTCTCCATACGATCACTTTTAATATAATAATCTCCGGTTTCGTTTTATTAATCCACTTTTAACAATCACTATTTAACGACTACCTAAAATCATACCAAACTCTACCTTGTTTCTTTCCAATCATACGAATCATTTATCTAAAAGCCACATTGCTATTACGACGATTGCTATATATCTTCTATTTATCCCGTTTGACTTTTGCATTTTCCATACTCTGTTAAACGACAAATTCCACAACGGTAATTCCTTTGCAAAGACATTGCGACGAAAACAAAAAGAAGGACTTTCTACGCCGACAGTTTCATCTTGTCGTTATCGACCCCTCTTTTTTCCACCGTTTTCTACGTTAACGAATCCAAACGGTTGTCTCTTCTAGGATTTTTTTCTGCTTTTCCATCTGACTGAACGGATTCCGAACGATAGACTCGGAACGGTCTGACTCATCAGTTAAGCTATTACTACGCCACGTATTGTTCGCCGATCGAGGATCGCCAAAACATTGAGCAGATCTCTCTAGGAGGTGTTGGAAATACATATGAAGGACTATCTCACGATCAATTGTTTTTGATCGTCAACAAATATTCTTTCCTTCCATATTCAACCTCGATTTGTTATTTTTATTTCCCCCAATGATGCTATTAACTCCCCCCGCATCACCAAAGTTAGTTGCCAGTTCAGTCAACACATCCTTTTCAGTACCAAATACCAGTCCTGAATACAGAATTGGTCAAATACTGGCTGGACGTATACAACTCACCAAAGTCCTTGGAATTGGCGCATATGGTGTTGTTTATCAAGCAGTCGACATCAAAACACAAACACCATATGCTGTGAAGGCTTTGAACAAAGTTGGCCTGGAGCCAAGACAACAAAGCTTTCAACAAAGAGAAATACAGCTTCACCAACAAGTCAGTCATCATTCAAATGTGGTGTCCATGGTCAAAATCCTCGACTCTCCCCGCACCACATTTGTAATACTGGAATTCTGTCCAGAAGGCGATCTCTTTTCGAAGATTACTGAACAAGAGACATATCTTGGCAATGATGAGCTCATCCGAAGTATATTCTTACAGATCCTTGGCGCTGTCGAATACTGTCATTCTGTCGGCATTTATCATCGCGACCTCAAACCAGAAAATATTCTCGTGACAGATGGGGGCATGACAGTGAAGCTCGCAGATTTTGGTCTTGCTACAAAGGACTACTATACATCAGATTTTGGTTGTGGCTCAACCTTTTATATGTCACCTGAATGTCAAAAGCCAAATCCAGCTCCCAATTCCTTTTATTCTTCTGCAGCAAATGATGCCTGGTCATTGGGCGTCATTCTGGTCAATCTTGTCTGTGGACGCAACCCATGGCTTCGAGCTTCCGCCGATGACTCGACATACCGTGCTTACGAGAAGGATCGCGGCTTCTTAAAGGCTATTCTTCCCATTTCTGATGAATTGGACATTATTCTACAGAGAATCTTCGAACCAAACCCTCACCTTCGCGCTTCCATTAGCGATATTCGGCAAATGATCCTGCGCTGTTCACAATTCTCAGTCAACTCCAGTCCTGTCGCCATGACACCACCATACACTCCTGTCAATGTTGCCCTCGAATCCGCTCAAATTTGTCAAAACCCTTTTACTCCCATTTCCACCCGATCACCAATGCAACAACACTCTATCGACTTTCAAATCGCTGCTCAGACTCTAGCTACTCGCTTCTCTCACCTCTCAACCACTCCTGTCGCCCTTGGGCCTGCCAGTCCATTGACTCCTTCGTATACTCCTCCTGTGGTCCGAGTCAATAAACTTTCGACTTGTGGACCTCAAGGATACTTCAACCGAGCTGTCATGCCTTGGTACAACCAACTGATTCCGACATTCAACCTTTCCAATCACGCTACCTTTATCCCTGCTCGAGTTTTTTGAAACATCCAACAACTATCCAATCGCAACTCACTTACTACTCTACTCCACTTTGAAAACATCTGCTTCGCTGGTCGCGCAGCATGTTTGAGAACCAACCACTAAAAGATCATTCAATTCTAGAAAACACATTTAAAATGATATATTTTATGAAAAGCGTATTATGAAACAAGAAATATTCACGATCAACATCACGAAGTCACGATTTAACGAAGAATACAAATTATGAAAGAAAGTATATGGGACCAGATTACAAGCAATCTGAATGTAATATATACACATGTAAATAGAACACACAACAATTATATATCTAGATTAGATCAAAAAGAATATATATCTCTATCCTCATTGTTGAAAGGTATTAGTCAACTTTCCCTCTACTGCACTTTCTCATCTTTTCACATGTTTTCGTAACGATTATTGTTATTGCTTGTAAAATGAATTTTATTGTCCGAATTATAGTTTGTCGAAGCTATGGTAGGATCTGCAGATTCGTGAACTTTACTGACCAACATCAAAACCTTCGTTCACACCATCCCTGTACTCGATGATCTGTCACCAACGGTGATTTATGCAGTGTGTGGTAATCATGATCTCATACCATTTTCATCAATCTGCAGCCTAGTGTTTCGACGAACCGTGCGGCGTAACTCAAAATATGAATCATCGAAATCATAACACTGAACAATATTACGGTAGTTTGGATTGCGCGCTGTCGCTATTGTACCATGACCAGAAAAGCATACACCCCTTTGAACATCAGATGTGGAATGGTCATGTTACCTTGTCAATTATTTTCATGCCTTTTTTCTTAATTATGAACTTGAAGACTATAGTATGAAGTCGTCATACTGATCTTGATGATCTACAAACATACATATATACAGAGGACAGTGTTAAGCACGTAACTTTTCAATCCTCACTGTCATTAGTTTGGACATGATTTACCACTAAAAGACGAGATGCGCTATCTATGTTGGAAAATATGCATACTGCCACCTCGTGAACAATAATGTCGCTGTACATCAAAATGCTGCAGTCCTACTCGCCACGATGAGAATCACTTTGCAAGATACGTCGTATAAAAGGTATTTCTCATATGAAATTTCCATTCTTACGCCTTGCGGGCGACTCTATTGATCACGAGCCTCTTTTTGGTTTACTAGGACCTTTCCACCGCGGTAATTGATGGATCGTTCGAGCCTTTCAATCCGGCCAATCTTCAGCTTCCTCTATACTACAATGTACCACCTCCAGCGCCAATTCTAACAAATTTACGTCTTGGGCCTTAGGTATCATGATATGGAAGTTCTATTCGCATAGTGGTGTCGTCGAACATGCAGGCCAAAGAACATGACCTCTCCGATTCTCTAGTTATTCACTTCGGAATCCACACCGAACTAAGTCGTAACAGAGACCTGGTCGGATGTATGATATGCATCGTTACCATATCTTGATCCACTGTAGATTTTGATTCCTTCAAAGAGCCGCTTGCCTTATACTGAGTGATCATAAAATCATGCTCATAGATCGTGTCAATCATTATTGCCTAATTATACTCATTGTTGACTGTCAAATGTCAATCGAGTAATTCAACCTGGACTTGGATCATGCATCCTCGTAGAACTCCAGTACTCTGGCTCGCTAGCTTGAAGATCTACCCATAACATCGATGATCCTACCAAATCCTCAATAGTCGCCACAGCTCTCGGCTCTTCCCACTGTAGATTGATTTGAAGCATAGATACAGAAATATATCCAAGTAATTGAACTGCTTCCAGAACAATGGCTTGATCACGATTGAGTTCCTTCGGTATAAATCTAATAAACTGATCTGACGCAATTTGAACGGCACTAATTCCAGATCCAAGTGGCTCTAGTGATTTTACTGCACGTAGGACATCGTCTCTATCAAATGCAATGAGTATAAATGTATTGATATATCTACGTCGCTATAGGAGATTACATACTCTGAAACATCCATTCCACTTCCTATCGCTTTACCTTTTAGTACTCTTTTCTTCACCTCGGCAATGGATATCATTCCACCATTTTCGTCGCGAGTCTCTCTACATATCTCTACGACTTTGACAGCAAGATCAAAGTAGAAATCATTAACGCTTCCTCCAAGCATTTGTGTCCAGAAACTACCTCCTTTGCTCTTATCGATTTTGTTATTTCTATGATGACTACTAGCTAGGGGATCAACGCCGATCGCATTACACATACGAGCAAATTCTGCTCTAAAGGTGGGATTAGATCGAATTTCCTCGCCATGAGAAATTGAGAAGTTGTGTAGTGCAGCTTGGAAGACTGATAATTGATTTGCAAGTGATTCTGCATGAGCGGATCGCAGTGATGCGCCATGTGATGCATACGAATCTTGCGTGAGAGCAGTTCTAGAGAATGCCGAAAGACCGACACCTCGTCTAGTACTTGACATGTTTGCTCTTGACAGTGACCAAGCGATAAGTTAGATTACGGATGATGGATGATGTAACATTGGGGTTGACCAATGCCAAGACTTACTCATTAGGATTAGCGGCGGGTAATCCCGTGTTCTCCACACACGCATCAAATTATTCTTCTCCCACATCTTTCGAAATTCTTGAAAATCTTTTTGATCTTTTCCAGCGAACTTCGACAATCGACAATTCCGACAACAGCACACTCGGAAACATCGACAATAATGGTTTCAACAAAAAGCTCGTGAGTCTCACTTTGAAGAGACTTCAAGGGTCGAAAGAATTATGCAGCGGTAGCTGGGTTCTCAGCTTCGTATTATATGGTCTTGGAAATATCATCTCTGCCTCTATAACGAGCGGAGATTGACTCTTGCTGTTCTAGTCCTTCAGCAGTCAGATTAGCAGTCTGATACTGGAGAATGTAGAGCAGGACTCGATCAATGCTGTAGTCTGAAATAGATCTACACATTCATTCATAATAATAGCGATGGAGAAATCTGTCAATACTATTATGTGATGGTCTTTTAATGAGTGTAGTTTCTTCTCTCGTCCAACTCTTGATTGAGCATGGTCATTGCAAGATTTAGTACTCATTAATGACGATAGAGTCTACTCGCAAGAGTCGAGACATCTCCATCGGAGAATGCTGCTGCCGCTGCAATTCTTCGCCTTTGGAGATCTTATTCACACACATCAATGTGAATTTCAATACTAATGCAAATATTTAGCATCCCTACCAAGGATGAAATTCTCGTCCCTGAAACACTCTTGAAGAAGAGAAAAAGTCAGGAAAAGGAGAGAGAGGCAAAGACAGCTGAGCGTGATGCAAAGCGAAAGGTATGTCAACAAGAACTTTTCCTTTTCAGTTGTTTTAGTTGCGGTGATGATACTACCCCAAACATGACTAGACCCTTAAAAAGGGTTGATGTTGTCCTTGTTAACCATCTTTCGGGACTGAGCAACGCTATGATTTATCCTTCACATTGTTTTGATTTGATTATGGACGAAAGAACAATCAATAACTAACATGTTGATTGAATAGTCAAACAAGGAAAAGCGTGGTGTCATCTTCAAACGCGCCGAGTCATATGTCAAAGAATACAGAGATGGAGAGCGTGAAAAGGTCAGACTTGCACGTGTTGCAAAGAAAGAGGGATCATACTACGTTCCTGCTGAGCCTAAACTCGCCTTTGTTGTCCGTATTAAAGGTATCAACAAGATCGACCCAAAGAAGCGCAAGACTCTTCAACTTTTACGTCTCCTCCAAATCAACAACGGTGTCTTTATCCGTCTCACAAAGGCCACCATTGAGATGTTGAAGATTGTCGAACCATACATTGCTTACGGATACCCTAACCTCAAATCCATCCGTGAACTCATTTACAAGCGAGGTTATGGAAAGATCGACAAGCAACGTATTGCTTTGACCGACAACGCTCTCATCGAGGAGAACCTCGGAAAATACGGTATCGTCTGTATGGAAGATTTGATCCACGAAATCCACAACTGTGGATCAAACTTCAAACAAGCCTCAAACTTCTTATGGCCATTCAAGCTTAGCAATCCAACTGGTGGATTCAAGCCCCGTAAATTCAGACACTTTATCGGTAAGTTTTCATCATCTTTCTACAATTTATCTTTGATGTAGAGTGGATACTAATGTCAATTATAGAGGGAGGTGACCTTGGTAACCGAGAAACCCACATCAACGCATTGATTGCTCAAATGAACTAGATTGGTGTTTATAAGTATGATGTAGTTACTCTGTTTATGTGAATGAATATAAAACTTTTCCTTGCCATTGATGGTCTTTTGAATCATTGTCTATCGTGCATGTAATTGATGCCAATATCGGTCCATTATGTCATTCGTTTCATACAAATAAAATTCCGTGCGTTGCTCCAGAAATGCCGACCACTCTTAAGTTTTTTAAAGTTTACGCGATCGTATACAGTACAGTATGTACTCAACCGTTATTTTCTCAACTAGTCCGCCTTCAAAACTACACTACACATAGTAAAATAGATCAGCACCTCTCTGTCACGACAGTTCATACCACTTTCTGCATAGCATTTCTACATCTCCAAAATGGGCTTCGGCTCTTTCGACTCTATATGCTCCAAAGCCGCGCTCCCTGCCTGTCCTCTCATCGGCCCTCCAAATGAATTCACCGGCACGACAGGCATCCAACCAGCATGTTACAGCCGAAGCATATCTCTCGCCAACACGATGATCTTCCAAGGCGCGGCTGGCGTAGCGCACATCATAGCGCTGATCATGACTGTGATTATGATTATCCACGTCAGAAGTAAATTCACCGCAGTCGGCCGGAAAGAAATCACAACCTTCTTCTACGCATATCTTCTTCTCACGGGCTGTTCGTTGATATTAGACTGTGGCGTAGTGCCCTTGAGTTCGTCGGCGTATCCTTACTTCGTCGCTGCGCAGAACGGCTTCGCGAGCGCGACTTGTATCTGTTTGATGATTAATGGATTCGTTGGGTTTCAATTATATGAAGATGGAACGAGGTTGAGTGTTTGGTTGTTGAGAGGCTGTTCTTTTGTCATGTTTGTCATCAGTGGAGCGGTTAGTGTGTTTACTTTCAAGAGTGTGGCGGGTTTATCGCCGACGAATACGGTTGGGATGTTTGTGGTGGTTTATTTGTTCAATGCAATATTTCTGGCGATATATATTGTCATGCAGATCATGTTGGTGGTGGGAACGTTACAAGAGAGATGGCCTTTGGGACATATTGGTTTTGGAATGTTCTTTTTCATCATCGGACAGATATTGTTATATGTCTTTGCTGTGGATATTTGTACTGGTGTACAGCATTATCTGGATGGTTTGGTATTTGCTACTGTCTGCAATCTATTGGCAGTAATGATGGTTTACAAGGTTTGTTGAGCTACCCTTCCTATAATTAGATACTTTACTGACTTTAATCACCGTAGTATTGGGATTCCATCACAAAAGAAGACTTGGAATTCTCAGTTGGAGCAAGACAGAATAATTGGGAAGTCAAAGAGCTGATGCAGGATCACGATCATATGAATGATTATCAAGACAGTGATTACGGCGGTAGTATGTATCATTTGAAACACCGGGGATCGGCACATGATTTGGCCGGTTATTAATCATCAGTATCATTCACTCTTTTATCATTGCATATCCAAGCGTTAGTCATTATTTTTAATATAATTATATACATATTATAATCATCCATCACGACGGTCTAAAATATCGTATATCCATTCTTCAATAAATAAGATGTACAAATTCCCAAACAAGCCAATGCCCACCACATATCCATTTCCACCACGCTATACACCCATATCGTCCCAAGCGAAGGTGCCTTTTTCATAACATCCATGTACCCATCTTTATTCGAACTATGTATGATCCAACACCCCGCCAGACATCCCTGAATAAAACAGAGAATCTGCTTGAAATATTTCCATCGCGAAATAAAAGCGGGATGTTTCAGAAGTAAGATATACAGAAATAGAATCGGAAAAGATTTTACAGTCGACACGAGCAATGGGCGAATCTCTGGACGGGTGGAAGAGTATTGGTTATGAACTAGAAGATCGAGCGTGAAATGTAATGTCGAAAATGTCACCGTTAGAAGGAATGCCTCTATATAGTAATGCCAGGAATCAGAAGATGTGGAGGGGATTTTTGAAGAAGATATGGATCCATTGCGTGGTGGAAGGAGGATATGGCCTTGAGCATCTCGGTCGAGAGATGTTAGTGGTTCAGAACTTTTTTGACCTTTTGCTTTCAGTAAGTTGCGTTCTTCGGCTATTTCTAGTAATGTCTTTGTGGTTGGAAGACTGCGATCTGGCTTGCGCATCGGTATATCGACGGTCTTGGAAGTCGTCATGTTGATATATATATTCGACAGTTGATGTAGCGTGGACAGCAAGGTGAAAGTAGAAAGTGAAATATCAACAATGACGACATCGGCTTTTTTTTCTTATTTTCGTGGGATTCTCCTTTTGTACTGTTCTGGATCTCATTTTATTAGAATAGATCACTTGAAGGACATCATGTACTGGTTACTATTTTTTGCGGGTCTACCGCTCATAATTGGAGTATCTTGGAGACTTGTCGCAAGTCATATCAATCAAAACACACCATTGACGAACAAAAGGATATTACTTCTCATTGCACATCCAGATGATGAAGCCATGTTCTTTGCCCCAACTCTGCTGTCCATCACTCAGCCTGCTTTACAAAATCATGTCAGGATACTTTGTCTAAGTCAAGGAAATATCGGAGAGATAAGAAAACACGAATTGGTGAAAAGCGCTTTACATCTGGGAATAAAGAGTGAAGATGATGTTACAGTTCTGAATGATGATAGATTCCGTGATAGTATGGTCCTTAGATGGGATAGAGTGGAGATATCGCGAGCTATACAACAACATGTGACTGTAAATAAAGGCTCGGATATAAACGTGGACATAATAATCACATTTGATGATAAAGGAGTATCTGCACATGCAAATCATATTTCACTCTATCATGGAGCTACAAGATTTATACAGAATATCAATGGTAGACAAACAAGCTTGGAGAAGCCGATAGAGTTGTGGACCTTGGCCACAGTTGATATCGTACGAAAGTACATTTCAATGCTTGACATTGCGTTTACAATGCTAATCAATACACCTTCAAAGACAACAATGGTCTTTGTGAATACTCCAAACCTATTTATAAGAGCTCAACAAGCAATGACGGATTGTCATCAGAGTCAGATGCTTTGGTTCCGTTGGAGTTGGATCGCATTGTCAAGATATATGACGGTCAATCATCTTAATCGACAAATGCCATAACGCAATGATACATGCAGCGTCATTATACAAACATTATACACTTATTGTCTTGAATACACTAAATAAAAGTCAGTTGACAACTTATAGGTTGATTGATAATAAACTTACCCAAAACCAGATCCTCCAGTGGCCATTATAGCACCAGGTATTTGTGGATGCCAATGACATTCCTTGACTTGCTCCATATAATGTACAAACAACAATTGTGGTGGATAATCTTGAGCTCCAGCGGTATCTTTACTCTCTTCATCATCCAATTCTACAGCCAAATCCCATAGAGTTACGGTATTATCACCTGCAGCTACAGCTACAATACTGTCATCGGTAGGATGCCATTCTACACTGGTGATTTGTTCTTTGTTAAAGTTGAAACTGGCCACCGCTGTTTGAGATGATGAGGCAATTGAACCTGGAGCAGAGGGTTTCCATTGTCGTAGATCCCAGACTGCCCATTGACCATCATCTGCACCAGATGCAAGGAGATGACTGGTCAATTTCGACCATGACAGAACATTCACATCTGTCTTGCTTACTTGCACACTGACTGCTGCTGTCCGACTTTTGGATCTAGTATCCCATATTTTGACTGTTCCATCACTGCTAGCAGAAGCAAACACATTTTTCTCACTTGGCGACCATTGGAGCTCTTCGACACTACCGCTATGGCCGGTAAAAGGAGCATCGTCGGTCACGAAAGTACCACCATCACTTCGCGTCGTACAGAATATTCTACCCTGATTATCACCAGTCAACAATTTTCCCGCTGGTGTCAGTGGTGACCAATCCAAAGCATATCCCTCTGTCTGTCCGTGTGCCTTGATTGTATATATCGGTTTATCATTCTGAGCAGTCAATACAGTTCCAGGGGTATCAAAAGACGTCAAATGTGTCGTTATATCATGTATATAAACATTGCCAGACTCGGTCATAACAGCCGTCATAGTTGTTGGAAGTCTTGCTGCAGTAGCTTGTGGTTCTTGATATACTCTTATCCTGTTCGTGCATGTGTTCAATGGAATATTCTTCGTCTCTAGTATCGGATCGGAATGTTCCTCGTCGTCACTATCCTCGTCTTCTTCTTCAGAATCAACGTCTTTTTCCAACTTTCCCAACCCACTCATCTTCATCACCATGATCTGATTCTCCTTCTCCCGACCACTTGCCGCTTGTGTACCAGCGACTGCGTACGTCGTAGCTGGATATGTCTTTCTATTATCTCCAAGCTGATCACGGACAACATCTAAAGACAGACACGGCCATGGCGCTTCGAGCGTATGTAGCATTTCATAAGTCGACAAGTCCGGCGCTAGCGATTCTCCGGGCTGTAGTATCGTCCGTCCAGGTATGAAAGTCGCCTGATCGATATCCATTTCTGCAACCATTTACAAATCAGACCAGATCGGGTATAGACAGACGATAATGATAATACCAACCTTGCTGTTCTTCTGCTTCTCTCTCTGCGTCTGGTCGTCCGTCCACTCCAGCCTCGAATATCTCATCTTCACTCTCGAATTCGTCTTCGTATTCATCTTCGAATTCCGGCTGTTCGCCGTCCTGTGAATCCCCAATAGGTCTCTGTCCGGACTTTAACGCTTGATCTCCATTCTCCAACTCTTCTGCACCTCTTTTACTCATTTTGAATGGCAATTGTTATTTAATACTGGTAAATAACCTTTGTATGTTTCTTGACCAATATTTTTTTTTTGAGAAAAAAAAAGTGAAAGCATTCCCCGCAAACCTTTTTTTGGCATGCATATTATCAAAAACCATCACGCAAATCAGAGGTTGCTGTAATCTGCATTCACATACACGAGTCTTGATCATTCAGAATAGGTATTAAAACAATAATAGATCATATGTCAGGATTTGAAAAAAAGGTATACAAGTACAAAAGTGACTATCCGTCAGGTAAAATTTATCACTAAGCATGCTCTTCTTCTTCTTCGAGTTCCTCTGCAATTTCTTCACTTTCCTCTACTTCATCTTCCCCTGCTTCCTCTGCTGCAGCTGTCTCCTCCCCTTCCTCTGGTTCTCCATTCACTGTTTCTGTAGCTTCCTCTCCTTCTCCCCCTTCTTCTTCTTCCTCTTGCGCGACTTCAAGTTCTAGTACGTCATCATCCTTTTCAGCTTCTCCAAGATTCGTGTCTTGCGCAGCAATATCTTGTCTACGAACAGGTCTGATAGCTTCACCGGAATGTGCGTCGCGAAGGTCTAATTCAGGAGCTTGTATCGGTGCTAGCGAGGTTGGAAGTATTGCAACTGGAGCAGCTGCTACATTCAAAGCCATGAGAGCTGGCGCAACAGCAAATAAAATAGAATACCGCATCTTGGTGATGGTGTATATAATAAATTGTTACTTACACAAGTTCAGTTGAAGAATTATGTAAAAGAGAAAGCAGTAGATGGTATTGAGATTTGTATAATGGAATGCTCAACTCGTGATCAACGTGCGACAGGAAAAGTTACTTACTACGAGCAGCTAGACCTGCTTAAGTATCTTACCTACTTGTTCGTCTGATTTGGACGTTGAATATGTGTCAAAAGTATGAGTAATTGTTTCAGATATATATTAGGGCGTTGTGTTGAGAATAGCATCCGAGCTAATAGACAGTGCCAAAAGACGTTTATATAGTTTCGCCCTCGCCTGTTTTGGTTAGTTCAGTTGCACAACGGTTTGTCAGCAAGTTGTACTATTGGAAAAGTCATGACTTGCTACGCAACACAGCGTGCCGGATAAGTTTCTTGTGGATGTATACGGTATTGCAGCTTATCATGATATATCGAGCATTGTATAAAAAATTGCGTGAGACGCATTCACATCGTCAATGGTCGCTGTAATTTTATTTTTATTTCCAGTAATTTTATTTTTACACAGTCTACCAGTTTAACGGCTACTAGAAAGCAAGGGAAGAAAGGTCTACAGTACATACTGACTTACTCATACTGTACTACTACATTGCAGAATTTACCTACTTTATAACAATATAGATATAATAATGCTTCTGAGAATAACTGGATTTTTTCCAACAAGTTAGAGCCTATGCACATATAAATACATGTTGTCCAACTGGTGCCTAATAATACCTGAATAAGATCGTCAAATCTTGTATCAGATTGCCCGTAATATAACACGCCTCGTTACCATTTACTTGGTTGACGAGATATAGGCTACCAAGTCATATTTGTCATGTTGATGAACATGGTTCGGCTGAAATCTTGGTACAAAAGGGTTCCATAATCACTGTAATCATAGCAATTATTTATTATCATGTTATTTTTGTGAAATATCGTCCATTAAACTCGTGTTGACCTTGTCTAAACAAATGAAAATTGTAGAAAGACTGGCGTGATCTGCGAGAGACTCGAGACTAATAAACAAGGGCATTGAAACCGACCGCCGACCGTGACATGACGAATAATGCCAAGAGTTCAAATAGCATGTACTTGACAGATTCGGGATATGGTTATGCACAAGATGCAAGATACCACAATCATAATACAGCATCTATGGAGGAAGATGATAATAATACAATCACAATGAATGCTATGAGACAGGGCTCCATAGTAGATTCACGGTCACCGACATCGTATTCCGCCTCGGCTTATAATAATATTCAACAACAACAACAGCAGAGGTATTTATCCTTTCACATGACATTGGATCGTAACAATCCTAATTTCTAACGCTTAATACAAGACACGATAGTGGTCAATATCAAGATGATCAACTACGACGAGACTTGCAATTAGGACAATCACAACAAGAACAATCACAACGACAACAACAACAACAGCAACAATATCATCATCAAAATGCACAACAACAACAATATCTTGATCAAAATTCACAACAACAATATTATGAACAGGACTCGCAACCACAATCACAAAAACAACAATATCATGATCAGAATTCGCAACAACAACAACTACAACCAGAACTAGAACTACAACAGCAACAGCAACAACAATATGTTGGTCAAAGTCCCCTACAACAATCACAGTCTCAACCACAACAACAAACAGCAAAAAACCCTAGCGTAGTTGTCAAGGTTGGAATGGTAGGAGATGCACAAATAGGAAAGACGAGTCTGATGGTGAAATATGTAGAAGGAAGTTGGGACGAAGATTACATACAAACACTCGGTACTTAACCTCCCCCATCAACAACAATCACTTGTAACCCAACTGACCAATATTTAAATCCCAGGAGTCAACTTTATGGAAAAAACAATATCAATCCGAAATACCGACATTACATTCTCAATCTGGGATCTAGGCGGTCAACGTGAATTCGTCAACATGCTGCCATTAGTATGTAACGACGCAGTAGCTATATTGTTCATGTTTGACCTCACGCGGAAATCAACCCTAAATTCGATAAAAGAATGGTACAGACAAGGACGGGGATTCAACAAGACTGCGATTCCATTCCTCGTCGGTACGAAATACGATCATTTTGTTAATTTCCCACAAGAGGATCAATTGGAAATAAGCACACAGGCTAGAAGATTTGCAAAAGCCATGAAGGCGAGTTTAATATTCAGCAGCACGAGTCATAGCATCAATGTTCAAAAGGTATTTCTCCGTTTCTTTCAGATATCAGATGACGGAGATACTAATGCTCGAGTAGATTTTCAAGATTGTTCTATCAAAAGCCTTTGATCTGAAATGCACCATTCCAGAGATTGAAAATCCAGGAGAGCCGCTTCTAATCTATCAATCTGTTGGCTAGGACGCACAGACTGAAAATGGTAACAAGTCGGGACTTGCACGTCACAATAATAATAATAAACATAATAATGATCATGACGAGAGGGAATATGTTCGTTCACATACCCTCAGTGAATAGATGGGCGAAAAGAATCTGGACTGGGATTGACATGTAGATTACGAGACACATGATACTTTTTCCTTATCACGAAAATTAAATTAAAAGCTATGAAATGTCACGTTGTCAGTTCATCATCTTATAGAATTGAATTAATCATTGAGACTTGATATGCAATGTGAAATATCATGAATCTACATCACTATATATTCATATGGATGATTTTACTGTTTTATGGCAATGCACCATTCATTCTCTCTACTCCCTTTCTCACCCTCGTCAATGCATCTTCCAACAGTTCTAATTTCGCCTTTTCTCCATCTACGTATTCTTCATTTCCCAATCCACCGGTCTTTTCCGCTATCCACTGTTTACCCAATTCACCCTGTAATCCAGCTTCATCTTTACATTTCTTCACAAACTCTCCCAGAGGACCGAGAAACGACCCTCCGATATCGTTATCATTATGCAGTGCTTTGATATCAAGTCTATCTCTAATATGAACTGCTGTCAAGAGGAGAAAGTAGAAGTTCAACACAGAGAGGTAGAATTGAAGATTATTATCCAATATATGCCATGTTTGAATCATAGACGGCTGCGTGAGATCGTGTTTGATGTCTGGAAAGAGGTATGGTGATAGAGTACTTAACGCTAACGGACTGGAGAAGATTGATGATTCTGAATCGTCAGATTGCGACAACGATGGAAAAGTGGTATTTGGAGGAGACGAGGATGACGTAGGAGGATTAGCCTCGATGGTCTCGCCTTTGATCCAGCTTATTGCTGCGACTCTAAGATTATCGTGTGGACAGTGCTCAAGCGTGTTTCGAATAAATGCAAGTCGTTCCATGGGTGATGGATTCGATCGTAATATGGTCGTGGTGACGTAAAATGCAATATAACGAAGAGATGGAGACGGACAGTTGGACGATACCAAAGACATTGTTCGGAGATAACTTCCAAATGTAGTTTCACCCTCGGGCTGACCTACTTTATTACTTTCAATAGCGAGAAGTGCGAGTGCAAGTAAAGAATCGAGTACGGCTTCGGATTCTGAACCTGCACCATTTCCAACAGTATCGACGAAGCTCATCAAAAGCTCGTTGTGATCTGGGAATATGGACAAAAGACTTTCAGGACTTGTTTGATCAAAAAGGACTTTCTGTGTTATTCTTGCAGTGTAGAGTAACAGAGAGCCTGTTTTACAAAGAGCTACATCAGCAGCAGACTTTGGTAGATCATCGTCTGCGTCTGCGTCTGCGTCTGCGTCCGAGTTCAAGTCAGCAGTATCTGTCAGTTTAGTTGCCACTTGAAGCAATTCCTCATTGGTAATCTGCAAGTCTCGAGACAGGGCAACGAGATCACTCGTAGCCACAGATCTTTGCGAGAGATTATGATCGTCTATATACCGTTGTGATACGCTGACTCGACCAGGGACGACACGCTCTGGATGCATCTTTTCGTCAATGCGAGTGGCCCATGATAATCCTGGTGAATCATCATCCGACCGTAAATTGACCATATAGTCATCAAGAACAAACGTGGTGAATGATTGCAGCAATCTTTTCTGCAAATCAAGTTCATCAGGACTTCCCTTTGCATCGATCTTGTCCTTCTGTTGTTCTTTATCTTCTACTTTCGAACTTGACACATTCATGAGAGCACTGCTTCTTCGGGCAGGCAAGGAAGGTCTCGCATGAGGACTGATACTCTTTACGAATGTTACGATTGCTGTGACTAGTTCTTCGCGGTTTGCAACGGATTTGCAAAAAGCAGACAAAATTGCCTCGAGCGAAGTGGACAGAAATCGGCTTGGTAATTGAGTTTTAATACGAAGGTGAAGGATAGAAAGCATCGATAACAAGAAGACAAATTGACTTGTTGAAAGAGATGTATCATGATTGACATCGTGGCCTACACTGTTGTCTACATGTTCTGTAGAGTCATCCTCCTCATTCTCGTCATGAGTTTTTACAAACTCGATTGCACGTAGACATTCTGTCACTTTGAGAACAACCTCTCTGGGGTTGCCCAAACGAGCAATCAAAGTTAAGCAGTCAGCAGAATCAGGCAGTAAGGGCAGTAAAAGATGAACAAGATCCCAGCCAATATTGCTAACGAGTTCTACATCTTGTAGAATGCCATATAATATAGGCAAATTCTCGACGCTAAGGTTATACTCTATGATAGTGAGGAAAGTTATATAATCTGTAGCTGGAGGTAATGCTTCGAGCAACGGATTGTTGCCGGACATTTTACATTCCTCGATCGATCTAGATGTATATTTTCGTCAGATGTGGTACATGATGTAATCAAGACGCGAGCGCGTCTTCATAGCTTACATACATGCCGACCGTCTCATGTTTTTCAGAAAATGCGCGCCAAAGCTGAAGTTACCTGACAACCATTGACCGTTGCGTAGAATTCCCCCCAGCGAAAATGTATAAACGCCAAGCGAGCCAACCACCATAGAGACGCGCTGGTCAGTGCTCTAATCTAAATTCTGATCTCTTTATCAGATCTTTCATCTCTCGCCTTTCTCAACTTTCTTGGTTCGAGAAACAACTTCGACTTTTCTACTTCTACTTGATTGATTAACTAAATCAACTCGAGTTATATTATAATTATCTTTTACCTGACCATAAATAATACCTAGACATGGCCAGCATAGAGACAACACCCTCCAAAAAGGCAAGTTATCCCGACACGAGAAATCCATTTTTCAAAAACCACTTTACGCGTCAAAACACGGGCTAACATTCATTATTCACATAGGCTGCGGATGCCATCTCAAACCTCAAGATGGAGTCACCATTGAAGAAGCCTGTTTTCGCTAGCGAAGCGAACAAGGAGAACTACGAACGTGACGAGATCGCCATTCCTATCAAGGGCATTACTTTACCAGACGAGCTCCCGGAAGAGGAGGATGCCAACAATGACAACGAGATTGAGCCGCTTCTCAGAGAGAACCCCAACAGATTTGTCATGTTCCCCATCAAATATCATGAGGTGAGACGCGTCCTATCCAATATACGCGTATGAGACGCGTTGTTGACTTTTTTCCTTAAATTCTAGATCTGGCAAATGTACAAAAAGGCAGAAGCATCATTCTGGACTGCCGAAGAGATTGATCTGTCCAAAGATCTTCATGACTGGAACAAGAGACTGAATGATGATGAACGCTTCTTTGTCTCTCACGTCCTTGCTTTCTTTGCCGCCTCGGATGGTATCGTCAATGAGAATCTCGTCGAACGATTCAGTGCAGAAGTACAAATTCCAGAAGCTCGGTGCTTCTACGGTTTCCAGATCATGATGGAGAACATCCACTCCGAGACATACTCATTACTTATCGACACATATATCAGTGAGAAGAGACAAAGAACATATTTGTTCAATGCTATTGAGACAAGTATGTATAAATACCTAAATATTTATTTAGACTAAACACTAACATTTCTCCCAAGTCCCTTGTATCAAGAAGAAGGCTGATTGGGCTCTACGATGGATTACCGATAAGAACTCAACCTTTGCTCTTCGACTTATTGCTTTCGCTGCCGTCGAAGGTATATTCTTCTCTGGATCATTTGCTGCTATTTTCTGGTTGAAGAAGCGTGGACTTATGCCTGGACTTACCTTTTCCAACGAACTTATATCTCGCGATGAGGGTATGCACACTGATTTTGCTTGTCTCTTATTCTCACATCTCAACAAGAAGCCCGATCCTAAATTAGTACAAGATATTATCACAGAATCTGTTGCTATCGAACAGGAATTCTTGACTGATGCTCTTCCTTGTGCTCTGTTGGGAATGAACTCCAAATTGATGTGTCAATACATCGAGTTTGTCGCCGACAGACTTCTCCTCGCACTTGGAAATCAACGTTACTACAATGTCTCGAATCCATTCGATTTTATGGAAAACATCTCATTGGCTGGAAAGACCAACTTTTTCGAGAAACGTGTGGGAGATTATCAAAAGGCTGGTGTCATGGCTAGCACAAAGAAACATGAAAAGACCGAAGCTGGCGGTGCACCTGCCGTTGCTCCTGCCGTACTCAATGGTGATTTTGACTTTAACGAAGATTTCTAAACGAATAAAAAGATATTGATGGATAGAAAAGAGAACACCCGTGGTGTTCTTGGTATGTTTTTTTATATTTTGCATGTAATGTTTAGCATTTTGTTGTTGCAGATTATCGTTGAGCGATGAACTGTTAGTTTGTATTTCTTTTCACCTTGCATGTTTGTATATGAGCAACATGAAAGATTTATATTCTTCAATATTGTAGTATGGAGAGATTTTGGGACTTTTTTTTATTTTTGTTGAGATGAGTTATAAAACAAAGTAGATAGAATCATGAGCATTAGCTTATTAATAATAAAATACATGTCTCCATTTGCCATGAATTATTTGGTAATCATTTGTATTGTACTGTCGTCCTTATCATTTCTGAATGTAACGTTATCATATAATATCCCAAACATCTTCGGCCGAATGACAGAATTTACTACAAGCCACACTAGCACTAAGACTAAAGTTACTAATACTTATACTATCATCCTTGAACTCGTCTGCAAAGTCATCTTTTCCTTTTGCCATGGCACCTACAAAAACGCAAATACTACTTCTCGGATCGAGATCTTTTATATAATCTCTCACTCTGACGACTTCCGAGTCGAAACTCAGCGTAACCTTTCTACAATTCACCGGTAGATGGTCACTGATTGGATTTTTAATCACTTTGAGAAGCTTTTCTTGTGAAGTAGTAGATCGGATAGATAATTTGTGTAAAAGCTGCACCATCAATCCCGCAAAACGCTTGAATGTTCGAGGGATGCGGACCGTCGGGCTGACTTCGATCAAAACACCCTTGGCTGTATGGATGTAGATCTGGAGTTTACCGGCTTTGTTCACCGGACTGTCGAGCAGGGTGAGGAGACACTATCGAGGTCAGAAAGGAGAAGCAAGGAGAAGGAAGGAAGGGGATCTTACTTGATGCGTAATGTCAGGTCTTGCTTCACTTATATCCCGACCCATCTTCCTCATGATCCCAATATGTTCGTCACTGTTCAACAGCGCGTATTTATCCTCTTTCCCGCTCTTTCCGCCGCCGGAGATTTTTATAGTCTCGAGACTGGCGTTGCTCAACACGACTATCAACCTTGGCGTGTCTTTGTCCGTCGACGCAATGGGATAGCATTGCTCAGCCACCATTTTTGGTAAAGATGGAGGAGGGAGAGATTGGGTCCCTGCAGACGACGAAGAAAAAGACGAACAAGTCAGTATATATTACTTCACAATTCTTGTTGAAAGAATTGTCGTGAGGGTTTGTTTTTACTTTTCAAGAGCCATGTGTTCTTTTGTTGAAGAAAGAATTAGGTCTTTTGATTCCGCAGAACAGCGGATAGAAAAGGTGGAATGCAAGGATGACTTGGGATGGAAGTTTCTATAGGAGAGACACACTTGACTTTTTGATTCGCTCGGAACTACGCTCATCGTCGAGTCTTCGCTTACTGGCCACATTACTCGTGACTTTACTTGTATTGGGACTCGTTGTGGTCGTTCCGGATTTTGTTGGAACAGGAACATCATCTTCAATATTGACTCCATTGGTGGAGGCAACCACCTTCATTTCCATGTCAGACATCTGTTGTTACGAACCGTGTATTATAATTGTGAATAACGACATAAGCAGGAAAATTTTCCTTTATTGATGTAATTGCAATTTTACCCCGCTTTTTTAAATTGGTGAAGGATATGAATGAATCACAATGTCAACACGAAAGTTCTACAAACATGATGTTTAATTTATTATATAGGTGACGATGAAGTCTAGAATGGAAATCCTCCTGGAAAGTTGAATCCTCCTCCTCCTCCACCACCACCTTGGAATTTGAACTGTTGTCCGCCTTGTTGAAAGAATACTGGTTGACCTCCCGGACCGTGCCCACCAAATGGACTTCCTTGGAACGGATTGCCCTGTCTATTTGGATCATTAGGATCATCACCATTATCAAATCTCTGCTTCAGCTCAGGATCACTAAGAACCTCATACGCTTCATTAATAGCTGCCATCTTAGTCTGTGCTTCTTCTTGAGATATACCTTCTCGTCCTGCCTTGTCGGGATGGTACCTGACACCCATTTTTCGCCATGCTTTTTTGATATCTCTTGCATCTGCGTCTCGTGCTAGACCGAGTATTTTATAGTAATCCTTCGTCTTTGAGCGCTTCAATAATGTATGAGCTTTCTGTAGCATTTCATTCACCTTTTGGTTGTTTCCTTGCGCTTCCTTGGCCACGTTCAAAGTCCTTATGGCGTCTTCAAACAGATCAGCTTCCAACTGTCTCGTAGCTTTACCTATCAAAGCCGGCAAGCAATTTGGATTATACGTTAACGCTTCGTCGCAGAATGGCTGTGCCTTTCTAAAGTTGTTCATCTCGGTGAATGTCTCACATGTCGTCTCCACCAGTGCAGTATACAAATGAGATGGAGCATTCGGAGGTATAACTCCAGAGTCCTTTAGTTTCTGCGTTTCCGACTTCACGTCTTCCAAAAGACCTTTGTCATCACCAGTCGTCACAAGCAGCTTTGAAGCACTATTATACTGTCTTTTTTCCATCAACTCTACTACCTTTCGTCGCGTCTTGTCAATTGATCTTGCATTTCGTAATATAGGTCGACATATTTTTGAGTCGGGGTCAGAGTGCATACACCGCTTGATTTGTGCAAGACCGTTATCAGGCTCATTTAATGCATAAAAGTAGGTCGCAGCAAGTTTAGCAAAAGCATCTTCCGACGACGACAGTTGAGCTACATGGACTAAATCGTTCAATCCTTCTACAAATTCAGCTTTTTCTATTCGACATCTCGCTCTCCTCTGTCGTAATTTGAGGTTGCCTGCAGCTACCTGTATTGCAATATCTGCGTTTGTTGTACACATGACCCAATCTGACTTTGCTTCAGCATCAGCTGAGAGGCTTTCCGCCGTTTGTGCTTCTGTGATGGCTTTCAACTCTTCACTTTCGTTACTATGACCTGCGGACGTATAATCTTTCCTAGCTAATTCCCAATCACCATTCCTACTTTTTATCTTTGCTCTTTGTATCAATGCTCCCTCAAATGTAGGTTTTATTGCCAAAACCCGATCGAAATCATGATTGGCCTGTGAATGTTTTCCGAGCTGTAAATAAGCCGCTCCTCTCCTGAATAATGTCAAGTAATTCTGAGGATCTCGTGTTACTGCAATGTCAAAGTAAATCAGCGCATCCTGTGCATTTCCTTGACTTAATGCTGCTGAGGCAGATGTTATTAATTGTGCTACTGGAATGTCAGCCGGTACATCTGCTGTCGAGAGGGCTAGACCGAGAGTTGCAGTGGCAGTCAACACTCCAAGAGTTGGCTTTATAGAGAGCTTCATGATGTGACTTGTTGTTTATGTTTGTTTGCAAATGGCAATGTCAAGTATTGATCACCATAATGCAACCTGTCTAATTATAGGCCTTCGGCAATAGCCGCTTTACCGCAACTGTAATCAAACGTTACCGAACTACCGGGAGACTATTCAGCCCTAGCAGCCATAAATGATGACGTTGTTCATCAGGCCATTATTCTTCTCATATATTTCTGTACTTTTTATGAGGTAGCATTTGACATTATAATCCCTACTTTCTATGGCACAATATAAGTTAAAGATCGATGGCCGCAGATTTCGAGACACTCATGGTCGAGAAGTAACTCTTAGAGGCATAAATCTTAGCGGAGACTCCAAACTACCTGCAAAACCTCCACAATACTCACATGTAGATGACGGCTTCTTCGATTCTGATACAGTTTCCTTCATTGGCCGACCATTCCCACTAGACGAAGCACATATACATTTCTCCCGACTAAAATCATGGGGCATAAATACGATTCGCTATGTATTTACATGGGAAGCATTAGAGCATTCAGGACCTGACAAATATGACGAAGAATTTATCGATTTTACAATACAAGTACTCCGTATAGCAAAAAGTTATGGTTTCTATGTATTTATGGACCCACATCAAGATGTTTGGTCTCGATTCACGGGAGGCTCTGGTGCTCCTCTATGGACTTTATATGCTTGTGGCTTCGATCCACGAAAATTTGCAGTGACTCAAGCTGCATTGGTACATAATACCTGGCCTAAATCTGAAGAATATCCAAAAATGATATGGACGACCAACTATGCCAGACTTGCTGCTCAAACTATGTTTACTTTGTTTTTTGGTGGCAAAGACTTTGCACCGAAAGCTATTATAGACGGAGTAAATATCCAGGATTACCTTCAGAATCATTTCATCAATGCTTGCAAGCACTTGTATAAAAGAATAGTAGAGGCTGGAGATCTACATTATGACACAGTTCTTGGTTTCGAGTCTGTCAATGAGCCGAATATGGGACATTTGGGCTCTCACGATATAACAGCTCCAGCAGAAGGTCATATGCTCAAAAAGGGGACTACGCCTACGGTGTGGCAAACTATACTTTCGGGATCAGGAAGAGCCGTAGAGGTCGAAACATATTCATTTGGTATGTTTGGACCTTATAAGACTGGAACAGAACTAGTAGATCCAAAAGGTCAGAGTTGCTGGATAGATAACGCCGTCTATGATGAGAAATATGGTTTCAAGCGAGATGCGGGCTGGAAATTGGGAGAGTGCTTATGGGCACAGCATGGAATCTGGAATCCTGAAGACGATAGTCTACTACGAAGGGATTATTTCGCTAAACACCCAACAACGGGTGAAAAGACCAATGAAGAATTCTTTGTCAATAATTGGTTCATGCAGTTCTATCGGTCATTCAAATCAGCTTTGAGAGGCGTCAATCCCGACGTCATTCTGTTATGCGAGCCTACGCCTTTTGCAAGACCTCCGTTGATCAAGAATACAGCTGATGATGATCCAAATATGGTGTATGCTGCACATTTTTACGATGGCATCACGTTGGTAACAAAAAGATGGAATACAGTCTGGAATGTAGATGTGCTTGGAGTACTCCGTGGAAAATATCTCAGTCCAGCATTGGCTGTTAGATTTGGAGAAACCGCCATCCGTAATTGTATCAAAGGCCAGCTACAAACTATGGTACAGGAAGGTATTGACAACATGGGCGAACATCCATCGTTATTCACAGAGATTGGAATTCCTTACGACATGGATGGACATTCAGCATATAAAGATGGCAATTATAATAGTCAATCAGCAGCTATGGATGCCAATCACTTTGGAGTTGAAGGCAGTGGCGCTCAAGGTCATATGCTATGGGCTTATGTGGCTACGGTATGTATATTGCTTATAAGAATTATGTATTTCATGTGAGTGACTGACATGTTTTAGAACAATCACGAGAATGGTGATAACTGGAATGGTGAAGATCTCTCTCTTTTCTCGGTCGACGACAAACCGTTGCCGCTGGCGAGACCGGAACCGATATGCAATGATGACAGCCCATATGCTCAAGGCAGTGGGTTCAGAGATAGTGCGTCGGAAGCTTCCAAAACACAAAGTAGCTTGGCTATCGATGACATGAGCATGAAGAAGACAGAAGATGAGATTATCAGGGGTTATAGAGCAGCAGAAGCTTATATACGACCGACACCAATATATACAGCAGGCGATCTTGTCTCTTCTGGCTTTGATCTTCGAGAATGCACCTTTCATTTGTCACTCACAGCTAGAAAGTCCACGGACCAAGACCATCCAACAGAGATATTCTTACCCATTTACCACTTTCCAAGAGAAAAGACCAATATAGAGGTTACCGGAGGCAAGTGGACTATTACAACAGAGATCGTAGTAGAAGAGCCAGTACAAATCTTGAAGTGGTGGCATGCAGGAGGTGATCAAAAGATAAGCATTAAAGGCCACAAACGAAAACGAGGAGCTGTTGTTGAACAGGAAGAGTTTGACGAGAGTTATTTGGAACAGTATAAACGTATGATATGTACTATGATGTAGATGTATAGATGAATTATGAATAGACAGATATTAGTAGTGATCTCGATTCTTTAAAATGTGTAGAATGGGTCAATCCGACTTACAAAAAGAAAAGAAAATGGAGATCAAAAGTCCGTCCTCGCCAGAGTAATCGGAATCGAATGACACCCTTACAAATATATCTTGCGAGATATTATAAAAGGTACGCTGCGTATTGCACTACAGTATCGCCTGAAAACAGACATACGATCTTCGCACCAGCTTCCATAGGACCATGCCTCTCCAACCTCTCTTGCGAAAGGTTGCGTACATGATCCTGAGTTTCTGATGCCAGTAGCGGACGTGTTGATTCACATCGGACCCTCACAGGTAGTAGTCAGAGCCTCGAATTTCTGCTTCGTGAAAAACAGAAAAGCGGGATAACTTTTGTTTGAAGATTACTCCGAATTTCTCATTTGCTTGAATATATGACTAGATCGCTTGGAAGCGTTCTGTCTGTTTGTGAGCAAAGAAACGCAGCATTGGCGAGGACGTCCTTTTGATCTGAAAGAAAGAAAGGAAGCTCGCGATGCACATATGATTTGTGGAAAAATATTATGGTAACAACGCACGTGACTTTATTTATGCTTGTAAGTTGACTCGATGCTTTGACTTCACTTCTACTACTTGATGTGAACATTGAAGGAGCGTAGATGTATTTACGAATCAATGGGTAAAAATGTCAGTCCAAAGTGGCACTCCGAATCATGCGGAACTGTCTCATGTACAACAAGCGTTGGAAGCGACATATGACCCGAGGACTTCGTCTGAAGTCAGACAACAAGCCCGTCGATATCTGGAAAACGTATCTTCTCAGTCCGGAGCAATTGAGACTGGAATCACGCTAGCGAGAGATACAGCTCTCCCTGCACAGACCAGACATTTTGGATTGTCAATTATACACACAAACTTTGTACGACATTGGGACGAACCTTCGTACAATCAGATCAACACTTACCGGCAATGGATGATAGATTTGGTAGGACAGATGAGCAAGGATGAGGCAGGATATATCCGTTCAAAGGTAGCGTCACTGTGGATTGAGCTGTCTAAGAGATGTTGGGGTGATGCGTGGGTGGATTTGGACGAATTGCTTCAGCAAATTTGGACAATTTCCGAGACAGATGCTAGATACATAAATTACAAGATATTTGTACTTTATGTGCTAGAGTGTCTATCAGACGATATATGTGTAAGAGATGATCCGGTGGCGCTATTGAGGCAAGAGATCTTGGGACAGTCACTCAATGAAATTATGATTTCACCAAAACTATATGATAAACACCGCGAAGAAAGAGAAGGTGGAACAGATATGAGATTTGCAGACGAGGGGTGGATGTTACGTATATGCAGATTACTTTCACATCTTGTCGAGTCAATTTCTGGCAAGCAAACGGAATACAGTCCGATGATTATAGCAGCACTAGAAGCATTGAAACCAACGGTTAATTGGATCAGTCTTGAAGCCATTATTGAGACTGACTGTGTGAACTGTATATTTCAGACACTCGAGATTGACGATGAAAAGATCAGATTAGTAAGTCAATGCCCATCAACGTTTGACTTTTCTCACAGAAATAGGCATGTATCGAACTTTTGCACGGCATTCTCGGCCGACCGTATAGCCAGCACTTTCACGAATCTTGGATTTCCATCTATCGTCAATCATGTCATCCATCGCGTATTGAACTCTATAAAAGTGTATATGAAGCGGCCGCAACAGATCCAGATGATCTCGACGATGGCAAATATGTCTTGCAACAGAAACTTTCAGAGGTGAGGTTCCTCCGCAATCTAATCTTCTAACTATCACTTTCATTAACTCTGTAAAGGTCCTTGCATATCTCGGAAATGGTGCCATGAGGTTTCTGGATCTTTTAGACGATCAAGCTCATGCAAACTCATTATATAGTCTTTTAGTCGAAGTTTTTCACAACAATAGTCTGCTTGTTTCCATTCCTGTTCTTCACACACTAGCAATGTCATTGGAATCACGACAAGAACGCATCATGCAGATTTTGAACCAAGCACTTAACCTGCTGATGGATACATGTCTGGTTCGACTCATCAAGTTCGAATCTCTTCCCAAACACACTAAGCATCCCATTCTTACATATCTTCACGATGATTTCGAGACTCAGCCTGAACTTCACGCATTTCTCGGGAATTATCGGCGATACTGCGTTCGGGTCATCGAGACCATTTCGCAAGATCGACCACTTGAGTTGCTAAAATATTTACTACAGCAGACACTCCAAACCTTTAGTACCATTGAAGAATTATCAGGTAAGTAAAAGCTCAGATCCATATTTATCACATGAATTTCCATTGACGGGACCAACGTGAAGAATATTCTAAGAATGCCATACCGGTTGTTCAAGTGGATGCCAATCTCATTGCTGTTAGAAGCGCAGTGAATGGATTTGCAAAGTGGGCGGATTCAAAGCGACACCTACAGTCATCTGGACGTCTGGACGTAAGTAGACCTCATAACATGTATCATCTTTATGGAAGCTGATCAATCTAGGCACAAGCTCGAACAGAGTACGAGCAAAGCGAAGCAGCACTCGAAAACGAATGTAATTTGCTATTACAGCGGACCACCACAGTGAGTATCTTATCTATTGATTAAAGGCAGTTAGTCCACTAATAGTTCATTTAGCATCCACTAGTCGCTCGAATAAGATCACGTATAATACTGGAAATAATTGTGCACACTCCAAATGCATCAAAAGCCTTTCTTATGAATCTCATCACCAATATATTGAATATAACAGTCGATAGTAGCAATAGAAGTCATGATTATGTCGAAGCTATCAAGGCATTCCACCTCGAGCGGGTTAGTGATGTGCAGAGATTAGCTATAGGGTTTCCGGATCAACTATGGGTTAGTTTGGTCATATCATTATCACTTACGTTTCTAATAAAACAGCAGGACAGTATTGGGTTACTGACTGAGGCCTTGATGAATGATGAAACACTCGAAGATAAAGCTCGATGGGGGTATAGAGCTATCCCATTGATATTAATGTTAGATCTTACCCTATTCCAGCCCATCTCAAGTTTATCGACTGCGCTAACAAATCTTCATAGTCAACGAACATCTCTGATCGATGAAGATTCACGGCTTCCGAGGCTAAAGACGATATTCGAGCCTATCGCAAATGGATGGACGGATCAGCAGCTTGGTCGCCAACTTGAAAGCTTTTCTGGATTCTGCTCGATTACTAATGTTGACCATCTCGCAGAATTCATCATCGCAGCAAGATTTAATTCGATTGAGAATTGGTCAAACACGCCATTGAATGAGCAAGGTCGAAAAATGCAAGATGCAATCGAAGGAGGACTCAGAAAATTACCGTTTCGGATGACGACGACTTTGTTGTCAGCATCTTCCGAAAATCTGAGACCAAATACGCCGGCTTCGAATGTTGCAATACAAATTTGGTCCCAGCTGATTCCCGTGATATTGCCGAATATATTATGGATGCTTAGACATGCGACCGGGTTTGCAACTGAAAGAAACTGGCAAAATCACCCCAAAGAGGTGTTTTTAACCCTACAAAAGATGATGGTTGACAGGTTTTGGCAATCGGGAATCTCTAACGAGACAAGAGAAGACTTTACTGCTCGAATTAGTGGTACTGTTAGGACACTTGAAGGATTTGCATCTACAGTTCGTGGAATGCCCCGTCAAATCAGAGATAGCTGTTATTTTATGCTTCATGGCATGGCTAGATTTCACGATACCTTTTATAATATCAGAGAATTGGCACAACCCTTGGCTGAAGCACTACTAATGGATGCAGACACAATGTCTACTCATCATTTACAAAGACTTGTAGCCTTGATAGATCGCTTAGTTGATAGGTGTCCTCGATCATCGTGGGATTGGTTCTTACCACCGCTGTTATCTCTTGCTTTTTCCAAACTTGGTCACAAGATAATGAAAGATTGGAAAGCAATTGAAGCTTCACGGACAGAAGAAGTTGTAGATGGTCAATCAGACCAACTTGGCGATGAAATGAAGAATGATTCTATCGTCAGGGCTACAAGTTATTCTATCGTCACATTTGCTCATAAATTACTTTGTCCTCAAGGAGGTTATTCTCTCAACTCGTGGAATCCAAACGATACAAAAAGGTCACCACCACTACGGAATCTTCTCATTAACGATGAGAGTACACTATCGCCTATACTTGAATTCTTGACGGCTGCATTGGCAATACAAGATACACGTTGCGTGACATTTATAACACAAATCATAAGGTCGTTGATTCCACTATTTCTTCCTCCAAAACAATCATCTACTCCAACTTCACCTACAACAAGCAGTGATCCCTCTGACAATCCCCCTCCAAAAAACCCTCCATCGGCGCTCCCTCAAATGAATCCGGATCTCCAACATTTTGCACGAAATCATATTGCGACATCGACTTTTCAAACAGCCCTTACGTCTCTCCACGAACCTTATTTCGTAGACATTCAGCGTGAACTCGCCTCTTTGTTGTCTAGTATCATACACTACTATTCTCCACATACAGACAACGCACCGGGTCGTATCTTACTGACGATATCCAGTTTAGATCCTAACAAGGTCGAACAAGCCGTCGGTCGAATAGTCAATAGTCAAAGAAGCGGGAGTGGAGAAAAGGAACAGAGGGGTGTAGTCTTGGATCTACTAGAGGGGATCAAAGGCGTACGAGTCAGTGAAGTGGGAAAAGTCGCTTTTGGCGACAGAAAAAGTGATAGGGCAAAGAGGGGTTGGAGCCAGTATGGTAATGGGAATGGAAGTAATGGAGGTATGGATGTTGAAACAAATGTCAACAAGATTCAAAGAGGTGGAACGCCGCCAGAAGGTGGATTGGATGGAATGTTCGGACCATAACCACAACACTAACATCTAAATGAGTTGTGCAAGGGATGAAAAGTATGAAATGCATGGTGAATGCAAGTTAATGTACATGTAATTCCCACAAGTGGTCAAGTGATAATAACTTCATCGAATAGTAATCCAGTCGTTGAATTGTTCTCTTCAATTACCATCTTCTTGTCATGGGAGGATAATCTCATCATGTCAGATAATGTAGTCAGAACATTTCTCCGATCATCAGCATATCCACTTGTAATTTCCTCTCTTTTCCTCTTCATCTCACTCCTTTTCTCGTTTTCTTTCTCGAGACGATACTCTGCTCTCCTCTTCAATCTCTCCTCTTCACTTTCGACATTCCTTCCCCGCACTTCCTCTGTAGAAAACGCACTTTTATATTTCGAAGCGATGAATTTCGCACTATGTCCTAGATTACACACCTTTTTATTCTCCATCGTCGCTTTGGTATATAAATCAGTAGTGACATTTGCACCATTAGCAGACGGTGGTGCGGTAAAGAACAAGACTCTTCCCTGCTCGTCTCTCTGGAATAAATGTCGGATCTCTTCTGGTATGCTTTGATTAGCTTGTTCAGGTAGTGTGTAGACTTCTATAGGAGGTGGACCGGGTCGGATACTGTCGGGAATCAAACTGAATGGATCGGGAGGGATGCCGTTTGGATTAGTGTTTGGTTGTGAAGAATGTTGTTGGGGACTTGGACGAGTGGTGGTGTTGTATGCTGTATTTACTGGTTGGAGAAGTGGTGGTCGAGTCAGAGTAGATGATGGTGTTGACGAAGCAGCGTTTTGTGAATAATGCGCTTGATATGGTGGTCTGGCTTGATAAAGAGGTGATGCTGTTTGTTGAGATTGTTGAGGATAATGAGGAGACATGATAGGAGTGTTGGAAGCAGAGTTTTGTTTAGGGTTTGCAGAGTTGATAGATGATCGCATGGGGGATTGTTGATGTGTAGAAATTCCTGATATAGAAGGATAAGTTTGTATATTCGGACGTTGTATTGTTGGAGGGGGAGGAGAGGGACTTGGCTCTGGTGGTGAAGAATCCTATTTTCCATTCATTAATCCTTTACCCATTTAATAACACAATTGGCAAGACTTACCCTTGTATCACGCGGTCTTCTATGTACTGCACCTAATTTCGGAGGAGCATTTTCAGCACCCCATTCAGGTCTAGGCATTTCATCCGTCTCATGCTGCTCATCACGAAGAAATCCTGCTAACGGAGTGATATACTTTCTCATCTTTTCTGGCTTGGAGAATGAATCCATAGGATAATCCTTCTCTCTCACCTCATCTGGCAAACAGCTCGCCCATGTCTTGATCTTGTTGAACGTCTGCTTCTCCTCATTGTATCGTGCATCACAAACAAATACTTCAGTATCTCTCGATATATTTGATGGACGACCCTTGAAGTATCTTGTGATGAACATTATAAAACATCGACCAACGATATCCTCCATACGATGATCTCTATATTGACCCGTCTTTAGGACTTCATTTTTATAAAAATGTTTATCATAACGGTGAACGGTTTGTTCTGGTCTGTAATACCAACAAGCATTAATCCATTTACCCCCTTCCGTATCCTGATATGTACGATATATTTGTGATGGAATTGGTTTTGTCAAATCGTTTACGTTTTGTAATAAAATCCAATCACCAATTTTATACAGTTCTCCATTGTAGAGAATCCCTTCCGGCAAAGGTAAACGACCTTCTTCTGACACGAATTCACCATCTGGTCTACTTTGCACGTCCGATATCAACCGATTTGCTTCAGTCTTTAATGCAACAGCATTCTGATATATTTCACTTTCATCCTGATTATATTGCATGGCGTTGTCAAACATGAGATACGCATCTCTCGAAAACTGCTCCATACTTGTATATTTCTTCCTCTTATGCTTCCTCCTCAACATATCATAAGCTATAGGATATCTAATTTCCACAAAGTAATCCGGCAAAGCTGCTTTATCAGGTAATCTTTCAAAGTGACTAATCATCGCCGATCCATCTGGATTCTTTAATTTTCGTATTCCTTTGAGTACGACTTGTATACGACCTTCCAGCGGCGTAAAGACTTTTGGTGGACGTCTTTTACGACGACTATCTTGTGTTTCGTCGTCCTTTTTGTCTATTGTGTCTCGGCGCGTTGTAAAACTTGATTTTCTAGGTCCTACACGACCTGCTCGTCTGGCTCCCGATTCCTCTTCACCATCTTCCTCGTCATCATCGTCTTCGTCATCATCGTCGTCGTCATCGGCAATTGCATTGTCTTCTGCAGAGGGAATTTCACCGAGATATGGGATTACGACATCTTCGGCAGTGAATGACTTTTCAACCACCGCTTGCTGTAATTGCTTGTCAATTTGCTGCTTGATCACTAAAGCATCTTGATATGCTCCAGAATCTGGCATATTATAGACAAATGCATTATGCGCAATCTATACGAAATGAACATCAGCACCAGTATCAGCAATCGCAAACTTGAATCAGAGGATCCACATACCAGCGCAAAGTCGCGCACAAAATCTTTGACTGTCAGATACTCTTTATTGTTGATTTTTGTCTTGATGCTGCTCAAAGCAATTGGTTCCTTGATGATGTCGTAATAATCTGGTAAATGACGCTTGTTGACCATTCGTTGAAACAATTTGGATGGATCGTGTCCACTACACGTATCCAAGTGTCAGTCCTCGATCTATAGAGTCTGTTGCTGTTATATGATACTAACTCGGCATCTCGATAATCATATATATTGGTCAATATACGAAGCATAGTACTCCATGTTGCGGTCGGTAATGTTGACTCTACTTTCGGGATTGTAGACGCTTCATTGTCAGCATTTGGACTCGGACTACGACTTGCTCGCTTCGGTGGCATCTTTTGATCGGCCAATGCTTATTGTCGCATCTTACAATTACTTGTTCGCGTGGTCGTTCATGTCTTGACAATTAATCTATTTGTCTCGGTCAACAATGCGGGGTGAGTAAAAATAATAATGGAATGTCATCAGCTCAAGCGTCCTTTGTAGCTTTTGAAAGAAGCTAACGAAAGATGAGAATACGACTTCGAGGTCCAGCAGGCTCTACATCAATAACCTTAGCCGAGACTGCGACATGGGGAGATCTGAAACGAGAAATCTCAGCAAAAACGTCCATCCTAGCTTTCGAACTGAAATATGGATATCCTCCAAAAACACTTGACGATTCTCAACTGGAAGATCACACTTCTTTGTCGGAAATAGGTGTCAAATTCGATGGAGAACAATTGATTGTTGTACCTAGAGATGGGCCACCGACTCCTGTCCTCAATCCCGTAGAGCCAGCATCTAACTCTGTCCCAAAGACATCTTCGTCTCCTTTACCGCCTCTATCTCTGTCACGGAAACAAACGCCTCTGATCACTGATCAGGATATCCCTTCTGTTCCAATCCCGTCTCTTTCAGGTCGATTGATACTACGAATCATGCCGGATGATAATTCCTGCCTCTTCCGCGCTCTTTCATACGCTCTTCTAGGTCCGACTATTGACGGAATGACTGAACTTCGCTCCCTTGTTGCTCAGCGCATACAGGCTCAACCTGAATTCTATTCCGCTGCAGTGTTAGGAAAGAATCCGGATGCGTATTGTAGGTGGATACAAAGAGAGGCTTCGTGGGGTGGAGGTATCGAAATGGCGATTCTAAGCCAGGAGTTCGACGTCGAGGTCTGTAGTATCAATGTCCAGGATTTAAGAGTTGATAGATTCAACGAAGGGAAGAAAAGTAGATGTATATTGGTGTATTCGGGGATACACTATGATGTAGTTGCTTTGACACCCTATGAAGGTGCAGATCCGGGAATGGACAAGAGGTTATTTGATGTCATAGATACAGGAAATGGAAATGAGCATGACAATGGAGCTGTTCAAGGTGCTAGAGAGATATGTAAAGTACTGCAAGAGAAGCACTACTATACAGATATCAAAGCATTTGGGGTTGTGTGCAATGTTTGTGGATGGAATGGAAACGGTTCTGAAAGTGCTACCAAACACGCAAAGGAGACGGGACATATGGATTTTGGAGAGTCTTGAGCCGTCTATATTAGCTTCTCCAGAAGAGACATTGATTTGGGCACATATATGGCTCTAATGCTAGCATATCTTCAGAAAGGCCCACTACGCAAACGCCACGCCATATGAAGCATAGCCAATAATAAGCAGCTCCTAAAAGATGGCACTACTCTGGCTGATGAGTCAGATTTCTTTCCCTCTGAGCGACTCTGATTCCAACCGGGATTTGATGATGTAAAATTGGTCTTGCCTGTAGTATTCCCATTTGGACCTATCGGACTAACCCCTGAATTCCAGTCGATTTCAGCAATTCTACAAGACTGATTTGATGAGGTACAACTGCTATGATATTCTTGTGTCACTGTGGCATTACTTGAGTTAAAGTAAGCCTTGACATACGAAATTGTAATGGTACTTTTCTGATTTGGTGGGCCTCCAGACCAGTTCGGATCACCGTTTGACCAATGATTAAGAACCAAATGTCCTGGTAAATTTGGAACAACACTGTTTTTATTTTCAATGGTCCATAACGGCTGGCCATCGATATAAAAGGTGATAGACTCCTTCAGCCAATCATATCTTAATTCATGATATCCATCTGTTGGTGCAATTGTCAAGGGCTGGACCTTAAATGTCGATGTACCTGCGGCATTGAATCCGTTGGCGACAGAAGCATTTGTCTGAACTACAAGATTGATCAACGCTGGAGTATTATGACTTGAAGTCTGTAGTTGACGAGATAAAAACTCCATATCAATTTCCGAAGCATCATCACGATACTACAATCTCAACATCAGGACGTCAACTTATTCATCTATGTATACCACTCACCCAGAAGAAAGCAGCACAAGTCCCAGAAATCTTACTCATCTTGATGCCGATTCTAAAACTTCCATACAATACATCCTCTCTAATCATTGCCAATTCTCCCATTGGAATCATATATTGCCCACTATCCCCGATTTCCACTAACTCGTTCTTCGATCCTACAGTAATCTGCAATCCTGGATCACCACCATGAATACCCTCTTGTCCACCCCAATCATAAATCGATCTGAGTGGATTGACCTGTACATTCTCCTTGAGCGCTGTTTTCCCATATGGTCCTCTAGCAAGCGTAGGCGAGACATTATACGTCTGAACCCGCCATCCGAATTCCGCCATACGGCTTTCTGTAGAGGTGGAGTAATCTGGTAAAGTGTAGACGTGTAAAAAGTCTGTTTCGAGGGCAGAAGTGAATGTTACGATGGAACTGGTAGTGGAGTTGAAAGCTGTGGTGTTGACTTTGTAACCGCATGGACATTGTGATGCGACTGTATGTAGTAATGTGTTTAGCAAATCCATACATGGAAGACGGCTTTTATGTGTATATGGATCGATAGTGACACTGACCTGCTGACGTGAGGAGAAAGATTATGATATTAATAATCAACCACATTCTGATCAAATTGCTTAGTTTTTCTTGCTTGGTGTAACTCGTATCGACTAAGGGTGTGACGTAAGTGATATCAAAGTAAACGATGAGTTAGGAAAGGAGATATATAAACGAGTGTTGTAAAGTTGATTGTCAAGTGAAGACCGTAAATAAAGTTAATGTAACATGCAAATCCATCGTTTCACAAACAAGGTAATTCACATACATCCTGATTGGTGGTACAAGACTTATCAAACACACACAAACAAATTGGCGATAAAGTAATCGGATAGTAAAGCGGAGTTATAGTGTTTGTTTCATTAATGGTTAATATCATTGTCTACCTATGTCTGGTATAATCAACATTCTCCGTCAAGTTCATATAGTTTACTACAAACACTAAAGTAGTTGTTCATAAATTCGTTAATCCTTGCTGTGTAAATATGTCATATGTTCTTTCATGAACCCATTACTTCATGCTGTGATATATATGGTGAATTAAATCATAAAAAGCCAGATTCTGATAATAACCTGGTTGATAAAACGTTAGCTAAAAAATGCACATTTCTCAGTTTGTCATCAAGTACATACCTGGCAATCTTCTCATCTTCACGCTCTCTTGGCTCTACCAACAAACTCCGTTCATACATTTCCGAAACAGGCTGGGCAGAACTCATATTCTTCAAAATATAATCCTGGAGTTCTTGCACGGGTTGCAATGCATATGGAACGTTCTGATATTGCTGTATATCTCGAATAACTTCTGCAGTCTTGGCACGTTTCGCAAAATTGATAAGATCGGTTTTCTTTATCAACGATGGTATTCCGTCTTCGATGAAAGTCAAGTCGGTCAGATACACACCTTAACACAGTTAGTCACGATGAACATGTTACAAAATAATCTAATAATTACCAAAAAAGGGTAAGCATGGAGGATTGGCCTTGTGAAGTGTTTCTCTATATTCGAGGAAATTCTTCGTTGGGGACATTAGCTTTCGCATAGATTCGAGAACAGCTTGGGTCCGTTGATTGACCTGGGCCCATGTACGAGTCAATCTGTTTATTGGTGCAGTAGCCAACGCCGAGATGATAGACATTAAAGTTGAAAAATTATTGAGTGCTCTGCATTTATCGGCTATCGTCAGAAAATGCTTAATGACAATCTGCCGACGTTTGACATCAGCCTGAGTAAGAATCATGGACACCACCCAGTTCGTAAGTTGATTACTATGGCTGATCAAAGTCTTTATATTGATGGCCGGGTCGGGCTCGCCTGGATTCAATTTCTTTTGCCAGGTCTTATCCAAGCATTCCGTTACCTTTATCTTCGCCAACAATTTATTCTCGATTATTGTCAACTGCCTGGCAAATTCAAGCGCATCGATATCCGAGAATTTGAGCTTCTTGACGTTACGTGGCAGAATCGGTGGAGGCGTTAATCCATTCAGAGTCAGAACCCCACGCTTTCCAGAGTCCTGACCCCTCATTCGCTGCTCAATAGCGGTTATTAGAGGTCCAGCTCCCGGGGTATTCGTGGATGCTACAGTTTCCTGGGCAAATGTATGTACTTCATGCATTAATTTTTGCGTTTTCTCATTATTAGGTTCCATCCAATAACCATCGAACCAATTTTTGAGAATATTAACGACTCGAAAGCGAATAGGCTTTTGCTTTTTATCGATCCAACGCTGTAAATCTACGGGATGAAGTGCAGGAGGTGGCGGGAGTGTCCACCGAGCTACCAGCATCTCGAACAGCTCTGCGGCATTTGTAAAGGACTGATATGTGAGGAGGAATGTGTTGTTGAAAGGCGAGTCAAGTTTATCATGTCTGGTCAACTGCTCGACAAGTGCTACAAGACTACCACCACGAATTTGTGGAGGAGAGACCTTGGTATCATATTGTAATTCATGAGCATGATCAAGTTTGAGGATCCTCGCCTCTTCATCTTCGCTAGACTCAGTCGCTTTCGGGATGGCGATGATTTGTGCAGTAGGAGCTTCGCCAAAGAAGCGTTGAACCTTTGAATTTGGTCCCCGCATAGATCCGGTGCTGGCTGTGGTTGCTTCCGATTGCGAGCGGATTGCTCCGTTCTCGGAGAATAGTCGAAGTCGCTGCATATCTTCTATCATCTCTTCATCAGAATAATCTGTGCTAATGCGGTTGTTAGCATGTGCGGAATCCACCGGTATCAAGTCCGAGAGGACCTGTACGGATAATTGCAATTGCATAGTGCATTGTCCGAGCGCATCTGAGCAGCTTCGAACGTATTCCAAGCGTTCGTCCAATGGCGGACTGGATGCTTCAGACCACTCATCCGGCAGTGGTGCCGACAGTGTCTGAGCGGCAAGTATGAGATCGGCTGCGGCATCGTAAAAGCGTTGCTTATGCATTGCAAACTCGTCCAATTTTGGATTCTTGAGGTCGAGCCGAAAGGAGGAGAGATTGATCTGTTCATACAATGATATATATGGACGACTAGCGTCTAATATACGACCAACCTGTCTACAGATGTTGTCTGAAAGAGCAGCATGTGTAGACGGAGTTATAAGGCGTTCTCGAAATGTTAATAACTCTTCGACTTGCTGCAGATGTTGTAGCAGAGAATTCTTCAACCCATCGATTTTTTGAAGACAGTTTGAATTCAAGGTCAGTCCGTGTGCAAGCGCTGTGCGGGAGGAGGTAGGAATGTCTGTCCATGAACCACCATTGATCGACGAGAGAATGAAGCCCGGTGTTAAGCGGGGTAATAATTCACCACGTTGCTTTCGTGCCACTTCGACGTAGCCAGACATACCGTGTAAAACACCATCAGCATCAGCCAAGCATTTCCCATACGCTTCTGGCGGACAATAATCTGTGGCTGCAAAGTGTGAAGAAAGCACTAATTTGGAAAAACTCGACATCATTTCTCTAAAATGAGGATAGAGAGCTTTATTGGTTGAAATGATTGATGGATTTCCAGAGTGCTTGTCTGTCGTTCCCGAACCAGCCGCTAGAAGAAGCCTTAGACAATCTGATATCTGCTCCACTTTCTTGACAAACTCCGACTTTTTATCAGCATTGATAGCCAGTCTATATTCATCAACGGTTTGTTGCATGTTTCCAACCAGATTCGTCCATGTCAATGGAGACGCTTCACCGCTTTCGAACAAATCTTGCATCATGTTGGAACCTCCAGCCACCGAAAGCCGACTTGATCGACGTAGATAGGATGTGTCAGCTGTCATTCGAGACCGTGTCACATCACTATGAGTCAAGGAATCGTTATAAATGGCGCTTGAAATTTCACCTGACATTCGAGATCTTCGTCGTCGGCTCTGTGAATGTTTAGTTGATCGTTACTGACATAAAATAAGAAGGGGGTATACTCTTACCGGTGATTCGTGATTTCCCATGGCCATATATGAAGAACCCTCATTCTCCGATGCTGATGCCGACGCTGAAGCTGAAGCTGACATGGATTCATGTTCACGCTCTTGTCCAGCAGGAGTCGGCATTTCTTCCAAAGGCGGTAGACGCGACACGAATCCCGCCGAATGTGATCCAATATCTGAAGATGCGACAGATGTATCAAGTGGTAATTCCATAGTACTCACACCAGTCAATGTGTTGAAGTAGAATAGCCTTCCATCGGGCGTAGCTTGAGGTATCCAAAATGCACCTTCCTCTTGCGCGATCTGCTCTTCTTCTTTTTGTGAACGATTCATCTGTCGTGGCGATAGACTATGATTACCATCAAGGAAATCCTCCTCCGAATCCTCGTCCGTGCCATTTAGACTGCTACTTGCCCTGCTTTGGTCGACGAGTGTACAATAATTACTAGGAAACCATCCTCTTTCTCCATGAACCATACCATCCCACCATCCACTCTCCAATTGCGTGAGGACTTGTATAACATCGCCTTGGCGGAAACTGAGACTTGTCTTGTCATCAGCCGAGTAATCGTATAAAGCCTTGACAAACATTCTCCCAACCGGAGTCGCGTTCGTGTTGACGGTATTCATGATAGCATTCAATTGCGCAGTACTCGACCGCCGACCGAGGAACGGCTGGCAGTCCTAGAATGAATACTTGCGCTGTGCAATCTCGAAACGTTCTAACGGAGTCTGAAATATTCGTTGGTGTGTGGAGGATGCAAATAGTGGGGCGTAAAGCCCTTGAAAATGTCAAAGTTTGGTTCTGTTCTTCCCGGTTCGATTGTCGAGCAGGTTGAGATACAAATCGGTCTGAATAATCAAGTAGTACCCGTTCAACAGATATGAGAGCTCTCCGAAGTCGACAGCCGATGCAACTCTGTTGCCTGTAGACTACACACTGAGGGTTATTCTAATAGTTCATATAATATGCTGATGCACTAGTGTTTGTAAATGCTGGTTCCTCTATTTCCAGGGTGCGGGGAGCGACCCAAGATCTTGGTTGAAGCCAAAGGCAAACCCTTGTTGATGTGACTGTATGCAAATGCACAAATAGATTCTCTTAGGGTGTTGACCTTGATCAAAGAGTAGAAGATGGAGAACGACCTCATGTAATTATGGGCATTATTTTTGCGACGTATCAATGGAGGAATTTTCCTTCGGCATGCCTTTTTTTCTCAAAAATGTTATATCACTATTGCATATGCATTATTATTCACGATAATTGTGAAGAGAGACAAGAAACGGACGTTGTCAAGACGGGTTATAATTCGACCAATCAGACTATTATTTTGCGTAACGCTCTCGAAAACGTTTAGGCCATTTTTTCGAATCGACGCAGTCTCATGTTCGCAGTCGCGCTTTGAATTTCCGAGTTTATCGACCTCCCCTATTTTTTCGAGAACTCTTGCCCCGCATCCCCCCACCTTTCATATGTTCTCAGTAACGTTATTTTATTATAATAATCCACATGTATGGCACTCACTTTTGTGCTTTCATTGTAAACCAGTGTATGAAGGACTGCCCATTTGAGTGACTTCATATCGTGATTGCTCATATGTGGATGAGTATCTCGGCGCTGATAGCGGTCTTCCGACCAGCCGAGCGATCTCATATGTGTAGCAAACTTCCTATACGCCACCAATAAATACAATACGACATGTCGGCTACAGCATCGCCTGCGCCTGCAGATCTCTCAGAAGATGCATCGTCAACAGCAGCTTCTTCAGTCAAAGATCATAATCTTGGACCAGAAAGGAAATACAAATGTCAATTTTGCAATCGGGCCTTCAGCAGAAGTGAACATAGAAGTCGTCATGAAAGATCTCGTATGTGTCCAGTAATTTTTCAATTGAACCTCGTGTACCTAGACTGACATGTTGCATCTCGATAGACACGAAAGAAAGACCCTTCAAGTGTTTAAAATGCCGCAGTACATTTGTAAGACGCGATTTACTATTACGACACGATCGGACTGTGCATGGTAAAGACGGGGGAGTTCCGCTGCAAGCTGAGCCAAAGAGAAAAGGTCAAGGCAAAGGCAGCAACTGCGACGATGATAAGATGATGGTGGAGCAAGATTTGAATTCGGCAACCGCGGCGGCCGAGAGCAAGGAGATGTTTGGAGTTGAAGAAGCCGCCAAGCTGATGACAAACTTTCAACAAAAAACCACAAATCTGGGTGAGAGCAATGAGGGTTCTTCACACATCAAGCAGCCATCGAGATCACTCGATAGTGGTGTTGCGTTTGTCGAGTCAACCTCCGCATTGCAGCTACCATACTTGATCTCTGAACCCAATGACTCACAGCGAACCAACCCTTTGAAGATCGCCGCGCCTCCTACAACACAGAGTACGCAGAAGAGGCCTGTGACGGCTAATGAACGTTTGTCACATCCAACATACGCTTCCAATATTCTACAAACGCCACAGATTGCGAATATCTCCCAATATACATCCATTTCAAGCAGTATCTCAAGATCAGATAGAGAGGGATCACTCCTGGAGAGTTTCAACCTCCCTGATATGAGTCAGTTGAATCGATACTTAAAAGCCTACTTTGAGTTGTTTCACCAACATCTTCCATTTCTTCATCAACCGTCTTTCAATGCGTCTCAAGCTCCATCGGCTGTCCTCTTGTCAATACTATCGATTGGCGCACTCTACCTTTTTGAACAGGATCATGCCTACATGTTACACATAGGTTCTAAATTACTGGTCAACCAATTCTTAATGACAAAGGAAAATTTCAGCTCACGAAAGTCACCTCTCTGGGCTACACAGGCGACTTTACTGAACATGATCTTCGCGACTTGGAGTGGCGATCCGAAAGGTTTAGAATGGGCATGTTCGGTCAAAAGCCTAGTCGCTAACATGGTTGCTGGTAATAGTTATGAGCTAAAGCTACGGAGTCAGGCTCGAAACGGCGCGCAGTGCAGTCACAGTGAATGGATCATGGATGAGGAAAGCCGGCGGACTTATTATGCTGTATACATATTCTTCGGACTGTTAACCTTGACATATAATCATACTCCCAACATCGGCTTCAGCGACTTTGAGCTGCTGGATTTACCGGCATCAGAGTCTGTCTGGAACTTATCCACTGATGACCCCTTGTGGATCTCGCTGCTGAAAAGCTCGAAGACCTTGACCTTCAAAGATGCTCACCAAAGTCTGTTCTCCGGGTCTATCATTATCTGTAGCGCTTTTGCTGCAAGAGTAATGATCAATGCTCTCTTTCTCGAAACATGGTATCATAAGCGAAGCCCTGAAGCTCTCCAGGATATCGTCACGGAATACAAACTTCGTCTAGCACTCGAAATCTGGAAGAAGTCTCTGGCATATTGTCCAAGCGGAACGGCTACTATACAGCTGACAATGGACAATCATGCTCACCCGTTGATCGCCAATGCAAAGGCTATGTATCGTAACACGATTGCACGTCTACTTGTTGATCTGAAATCAGTGCAAGAAGCCCTTCGTTATCATGACCCTTATGAAGTTGCAGGAGCAATGACTTTGTCGAGAGATCAAATTGTACGCTCCGGTGAACTGCTGAAAGTCATAGAAGCATGCTACGAATGCATACAAGTTGCTGCATTACCCGGAGTTGGATGGCTTTCACAAACACCTGCGCCAACTTGGAGTATTGAGCATCCGCTTTGTGGATTTGATCTGATTGTGATATTAAGTCATTGGTTATGGTGCATAGAACACGATGAAAAACTCGTAACTCCTGAAGAATTGATTATGTATCATAAGATCCGGGCATTCTACAGTAAGGAGAATCCAGATGTCCGGCTAAGCTCCGTAGTAGCTAGAGTTTGGGGCAGTATGATGGATGACGTTGTCGTATGGGGGTCAGTATTCTCTTCTTTCACCATTTTACTTGTCAATGGCTAATGCTTTTCGCAGTATCACAAAGTTAATGGGGGAGTCTTTCAAACTTCATGCTCATGCTTTGTCTGGTTATGAAGACGCAGTCAAGACTAATGGCCGCTCGGGGTCCATCGGACTTTCAAAGAATCACATACATACAGTGGCAGCTTGCTGAGCGAAGACTCGGCTTACTGCCACTGTTTCAATGCCTTTGGGACTGGTTTCCGGTTGTTATCATATATGATTCATTGCATTGGGCGCTTTTTTTTATATATCACACACATTTTTTCCCTCTCTTGAACATAAAAAGGAGTTTTGGTTATTTCACCTGTACAATTCTGTAGCATAGTCTTTCGATTCATCTATAATAATTTATTACTGCAGTTGACATCATGCCAGACACAGTTTATGATCAAACATCAAACGCCTCCAAGCCGGGGAAATTCAATTCAATCAAAAGTTCGGAAAAGGATCAAACTAAAATCTAAATTTGGGAACGGGTGCTGACGCTAATGCGCAATCTTCTCATCATTGTTACCTGTGCTCAACAGTTGAGATCGAATCATTTTTTTCTGGTGAAAGTCCTTGCTTTGAAGTGCTTATCGATACCGCAGCGATTGTTTTGATGAGAGTCGTTCACCTCGCTGGTAACAGTTCAGTCAGTGTTTTAGATATCCCGCTCTTAAGCAGTAGTAAATGTTTCACATAGTTAAACATCACTTAGCAATAATCACGTGAGATTTCATGGGGTGCGGCAAATCACTTGAAGCGGACAACTTTCTCGTTCCTGCGGCACAATGCATCCTTCGGTGATCCCACAAAGTCATCGCCCACTTCGATTTTGACATTCTACATATTTCGAATACAATTAATACCTACATTGTCACATACCAAATTTTACTCGTTTGAATACGCCGTAATACCAACATAGTTTTCGCGCTCAAAGCCCTGATCTGTACAACCCCGGACTTCGGCCTTTCCTGGAACCCAGCGAAACCTACCCTGCCTTTCTTTTGCCTAGGCTGGGCACTCATAAGCAGTCACCTTATAACTATCGTTACCTTTGACACTCGTCACTCACTTTGTTTTCGCATATCGTCAAGGAGTCTTATGGGCAGATAGATCACAGATGGCTGAACAAGAGAATAACACATCCCTGGTGGATGTAGTCAGCCCTGCCGTCATCCTTGAATCATCTGAAACGTCAGTTCAATCCAAGGAGGACAAACAAGAAGAGACAAACACACCCAAGACTGAAGAACGAAAGAAGTTGACATTACTGGATCTTCCAGTAGATATCATAAAAGAAATCATACAACATGTAAGTCTATACCTCACAGTATATCTGAAACTACAGACTAACGACTTTTTTCACTAGGTATCCGTCACAGACGAACTTACCTCGTTCTGTCGAGTTCACTCAGTCTTCCACGCCATTGCGGTGCCGTATATATATCGCCGGTTCGATATTGTTTGGCCAAAGGATACCAGCGAACCGTCAAAGATCGATGCTTTAACGTACGGTTTGGCAACTTTGACAAAGGCATCGGAAATTTTCGGCGAGACTCCAGGCGCCTTGACTCAGGCAGAGGGTAACAATGCTACCACGATTGTCAAACGTGCAAGAGGCAGATTCAGGAGGGGAAATAACTACGCTCACTTTGTTCGCAAGTTTTCCATTGGATATGGACCTCATGGTTTCGTCATGGAGTATATGAAACAAGAGACATACAAAATGCTTGGTACACTAGTCAGTCTCGCGGTGCCCAGGATGAGAGTTTTGGACAGTTTCATCTGGGATTTTCCAGTGATTGTCATTGGCGATGTCTGGGAATCGCTGGCTTGTCTAGAGGAAATCTCACCAGAGGGTAAATGTATATTAGATACTGTATGGTTACGTTTTCATCAGAATAACGAAATCCACCCAAAACCTACAACGACTGGTCGAACTTTGAACATCATCAACCAATCAAAAGCACTGGAAAGAGTCATTCACCCTTCATTGTCTCTCTGTCCTCCAGTCAAAAGTCTGACTGTTCTGGATATCGACGAACTTCAGTATGTTGATGAGATGGCCGCTTTGATCGGTAAAAATCCGGAAAAATTGCGAGAACTCAGGGTTGGTATATGTGAATGTTCGGTCAAGGATGACTGGGCGGCTGTCTGGCATGGAGGTGCCAGCAACCAGATCGACAAGAAGGATCCCACAAAGAGTTCGCAGACGATTGGTGGTAAGCGACGTGGTGGTATTCTTGGTATATTGGTCGGAATGTTTTTCGATCTTAAAAAACTAGATACAGAGACCGTGCCAGCTGCCGAGCCTGCTTCTGCCGTACAACACGACACAGAAGAACAAGAAGAAAACAGTCAAGCAAGTGAGGATGATCAGGCTATAGCTGCAGCTGTCACTGAAGGCCTGGAGGAAGTTACAGATGTACCATCAACCGCGGCTGCCAAATCATCCGACGAAGAAGCTGAAACAAACCCTGTAGTACCGTCAACCGACGGCACTCCAGTCCCGTCAGTGGAAGTGCCTCCGACTGTCGACAATGGACTTGTACATACCGTGGATATAGACCAACCACCCCGAATTACAACCTTGGCAATTAACACTCGCATCGCACATCCAAACAATCTCGTACCGCAAATCTCGATGCAGAGTCCCGGAGGACATATCATGCCCGCAGACAAAGTAGAATCAAAAAAGGCTGACTCTGGTCAAACACGACTAGCCTTAACCACATTGGCACTCGAAAAGGTTAAACTTTCGGTGCTTGTCCTTCAACATGCCTTTGATTGGACTCGTCTCACTAGTCTGACTCTATTAGACTGTGTCAACTATGACCAATTGTGGAACATGCTTTGGACCGAGTTTAAATCCGACATTACTACACCAGGCCCAAGAACACCAAGGCCTGGAAAGTCGCGTAGGTCTATAAATCCATACAAACCGTCCAGCAGACTTCGCTTGACAGAAATCAGAACCAACACTGTCAGTCACGCAATGGTAAGATTCTTGAATGAGTGTCTACTGCCTGATACCTTGGAGAGTGTCTGTTTGCAGCACCATATGGCTTCTATACCTGATATCAAGGGCGAAGTTTTGTTCAATGTCATTGTTAAACGTCATCGTGACAGTCTGAAGAAGTTGTCAATCGATAGTTCGCGTCATAAAGGTAGTCGGGAAGACGAGCGAAGGTCGAAACAATGGAAATGCTGGGCTTTTTCTGCAGAGCAATTACGTTTCATCACAAGTGGTAAAGTCCCTAAATTGACAGATCTCTGCTGCAGTATCGAACACGAAAAGAATTGGCAGGCTTTCTACAGAGCTCTCCCTAATATTCCAAAACTCAAGACTTTATACGTTCCTCAATATTGCTCGCACTATACATTAGATCCTCCTCCACGGTTTTTAGCAAAGGATTTGGAAGCGGCGAGGACTTTCAACAAGGACATGCAGCTTACTTTTGTCGCACTTAGTGACAAGTGTTATGAGATTGAGGAAGACACAAGACCAAAGGCTGAGCGAGAGGATGAAGAGGACATTGCTGATCGCGTATCAAGTGCGGCTTCTGACGACGATGCATCAGATAACGACAGTGACGATGACGGAGGACTTGGAGATGACGATACTACAGCCACTGCAACAGCCATTCGTGATCAGGGCGCTGGTGTTGTCGACGAAGAGGACACACCAACAGGAACAGCGGCAGCTACCGGATCTGGAAATGCCGACGCAAATGACAGTGACGTTTCCGAAAAGTTTGAATACGATTATTCGGCAAGCGAGTCTGAAGATGAAGATGAGACACCGGTGAAGAGAGAATATCGTCCCACGTATAGATCAAAGGATATTTATTTTTACGATGAAGAGATTGAAATATTCAAGTATAGACATGGTCGAATTTGAATTTGACCTTTTTAGAATGATGATCAAACGTTTTGCATTACTACTGTCGATACATAATAACACATAGAACATGGAATGGGATACTCGTGTATATTTGATATATAAATATTGCTAGTTGTCACTTCTGATACTTGCGTCACTGTTCAACGAAGTGATGTCATCTACAACCACGTGAAGATTTTGAATGTTTGTTTACTCAAAATTACTCTACGCAATCCCATTTGAAACTTGCGATCAGTCATGTCCATATAGAATGAACAACACAAATGCTCGAAAAGTCAAGTCACAATACCGAGATGTTAGTCACGATGCAGTCTTTAAAAAGGTGTTTCTCACCGCCAAAGACACCATCAAATCAAGCGAGAAATTAGACCAGATTACCTGGGCAGTACAATCCATAAAACAATGGTTACTTGATGGGAGACAAGAATCAATAGAAGAAGCGCTCGACTTTCTAGCCAATCGACAAGACAGCATTCGAGAAATCATAGTATGGTTTAGACAAGTCATACAAAGCGACTTCGATGAAAGATATAGTGCAAAAATACAAAGTCTCTGGACGAATGTAATTATAAAAGATGCTCTCCCGACATTACGTGTGACTGCACACATGCTCATTTCACTAAAGAATCGACATTTGAATAGGGTACAAGTATGGCTGGTGGAGGAGCAACTCTTTCATCGCAAGACGATCGTGGAAGATATTATGAATGCTGCAGTTCGCACTTTATTCGAGATTGGTAAATTGGCTATTATACCAGAAGATAAATTACTTGCTGCTTGGACGTATTACCAGACGGGAATATTCAGAGATATTGCACTCGGATACGATAATATAAGTCATATCAACAATAATTCGAACTCTATATACAATCCTTCTGGTCAATCGATCAAGAATCCTGACAATACAATACAAAAAGCCTATGTTATCAATGCTTGTGGAGAAGGTCAAGTGGCTATAGATATTGGTCAGAAAGCTCTGGCATATAGTATACAATATGTTCTTGACGGTTACGTCAATAGTAAATCAATGTCTGTTGATTGGCTCAGCAAAAGTGCAAGTTCAGAAAGACTACAAGAGGGTTTTCAATGGCAATTGGCGAGTTGGTTTTGTCTGAATATGCTATTTCAGGAACAATCTGGGAATCCAGAAACAGATCAGCGATGTTCACAAATCCCTCTTTTAGCACTGGCAAGGCTTGGTCTGGCAAGGACGAATAATATGCTAGACTATGTTCAAACGTGGCCAGACTCGTTAGGTGCTATATTAGATGTTCGAGAATACCTCAACCTCCCCGATGCCAAACAACATGTCGCTCATTCCTTTATTCAACAATTATCGGACAGAGTTCTGCATGCTGGTGCAACGACTGCCGAGATTCTTTCGATATATGTTGCTATGATAAAAGTCTTTAAAACTCTCGACAATCGATCAGTCTTGCTTGAAAAAGTTGCACAGCCTGTTCGTAATTTTCTTCGTGAAAGAGCTGATACAGGTAAAGTGATTGCTACATCTCTTTTGGCTGAACTAGACCAACGTAATGACTTGATACAACACGGAGGTCTTCCGACACTAGACGATGTATGCCTCGAGATTACAAGAGAAGTGTCTCTATCAGAAAGTGCAACATCTATTATGACGAAGAAGGAGACGAATTTATTAGATTTTGACGACATGAATTGGTTGCCTGATCCCATTGATGCAGGTCCAGACTATCGCAGTAACAAAACAAACGATGTTATTTCATATATGCTGACTTTGTTTGAAAAAGACACGTTTATTAAAGAAGTTCAAAATACTCTTGGTGAAAGGCTTCTTGCATCGTCTCTCTTACAGCACTCTACCATTGACAATTCCAGTCCATTGACACAGGAACTTCGTCTTGTAGAAATGCTAAAATCACGACTTGGAGCGGAGAAATTACAAGCAGCAGAAGTCATGGTGAAAGATATGTCGGATTCTGCTCGGATCGCAACATTGATAGATGCACAACAAGCTCGTCAAAGACAGTCTCGCCAATCTAGAGTTCGGAATGGACCTTCTACTAGAGATGTCTACTTGTGTATTCCAGAAAATGGATCAATATCCTTGGGAGATTTAATGGATAGACTTGGTGACCGTATGCCAAGAGATCAGAATAATAGGGACGAGTTTGTACAGAGAGTTAGAAGAGCAGCTGTACCTGAAAGACCTCTGAGAAGGGGAGGCTCACCTCTGTTGAAACGTAGAATTGACGCTGAATTTTCAGACGATGATGGTGGAAAAGATGACGAAAAACGTAATAACGATAATATAATGAATAATGATAATGTCCAGTATAATGATAGTAACGAGTGTATATTAGAAGCAAAGATTCTTAGTTCATTCTTTTGGCCAGAATTGAGGGACGATGACTTTAAAATCCCTCCTGGAATAGTTGAGAGAATGCAGGGTTATGAAAAGAATTTCACAAAGATCAAAACTCGCAGGAAATTGAAATGGCTGAGTGCATTGGGTAGAGCAGATGTCGAGATCGAACTCAAAGATAGAACGGTCAAAGTTGAAGGATGTAAGACTTGGATATTGAGCGTTATATCTGCATTTCAACAACAACCACATGCATCAGGAGATGATAACATGGACGTTAAAGATGATGAGTTGATTTCCGGTGAAGCTATAACAAAAAGTGTTGACGAATTAGAAATGGAACTTAATATGGATGAAGCGTTGGTTCGGAATGCGGTTGTATTCTGGGTTAATAAAGGAGTTCTTAGACAAACTGAACCTGATGTATACCAGATTATTGAGGTTGAAGGAAGTGAAGAAGAACACCGGGATAATGAGCCACCTGGAGAACCGATAAATACCGCCGTTTCTATAATCAAGAGTCAAGATACTCTTCTCAAGGATAATAAATTCTTGTATTGTAGTTTCATCGTTGGCATGTTGAGCAATAATGGAGCCATGGATGCTGGAAAAGTAGCCATGATGCTCAAACTGGTTTTTGATGGTGGATTTGACTATGGAGACGAAGGAGCTACTTGGTTACTTGAAAGTATGGAAGTAGAAGGTCAAGTAGAACGACGTGGAGATATATGGTCTATAAAAAAATAACAATCTTTTATATTTATACAAGTGAAGAAACGAATTATGTACATGTTATTTTCCAGTCTATCATGATCTGGTAGGTAATCCGTCTCCTACAGCGTTCATCACCCGCTCAACATCGCCTCCTAGATCCGGAAAAGATCCCTTAATTTCATCTGCTAGCGTCCGTGCAAAATCTGCATAAGAAAGACTACTACCCTTTACATCCTGATTTAATTTCTGAACGTGTTCGACGTATTCTCGCGTGTATATGTCGGGATTCCGAGATTTTTCTACATGATCTCGAATCACTTCTGCTGGTAAACCTACAGTGACGTCTTTGGACAGAACAGAGAGAGAGGAGAGTGTAGTTAAAAGGGATTTACTAGTTAGATATTACCATTTAGTTTTATATCTAGAAAATCAAAAAGTGAAGAGGATCGAGCGCACATTTCTTCTTCCATGCCTTGAGCAGTGTTGGTGCCTTGGTATTCATATGCTTGTATCATTAGAAAGTGAAGCCTGTTGATGACTTCTTTGAGATGGGCTGGTTTAGTTAGTTGATGTTACAGTCCACACGACGATGATGGATATATACCGTCGACATGATCAAGAACCGAAGACTTGGCCATGGTATGTGATTAACCGTGTTGTTGTTTTGTCTGTGATATAGTACTGTATATAGAGGGTGAATGGATGGAGTTGAAACAGTTTGTTGATTGTTTATTTTTAGATCTTACGACATCATCATCATCTTCTTCATCACCATCTCAGTCATGGTTATAATAATGATTAATGAAACTAGATGATAAAGGCATGACTACTGTAGCAGACAAAATAAAAATGTAATCATAATGTCAACTCTTGCCATCAAAGGACTCACACGATCGATTCATTACCGTCACAAATCAGCTTTACGTAACAGGACCGTGGTGACTAATCAACAACATGACAAGATAGCATCTACCACTACATCCAAACAAACATCTTCAAAAGAGATCAATAATGACTCTTTCCTCTCAGACAAATGCACTACAACATTCGTCAAACGCACGCTCTGTCACACAAACTCTTCCCATCTCGGTAGTCCAGAAATCATCCTCAACTCGCAGCCGCTTCAGGATCTTCTCCCACCCTTGACCAGTTCGAACGAAATCGACCTCCAACTCTACGCCATCATCTCTATCATTCTACGAGATTTCATTCAAGCGTGGTATAACAAACTAACTCCCGATCATGAATTCGTAGACGAAGTCGTGCACGTAATCGCGCATTGCACTAGGGGATTAGAACAACGCGTGCGTCAAGTCGATTTGGAGAATCTACTAATGGATAAAATTCCCGAGGTGATCATCAAACACGTCGAATCTACTAGGATTGCGTATCGGAATGGAAACGACGTGGATCGTAGAAGAGATATCTATCACGTATTGAACCCTCATCCTGCTCTATCTCCCGTTCCGAGTTCGCACGACGATGGGATGAACAGGGAACAGACTGGGAACGAAGCGGCGTGGAGACAGATTTTGGTGGAAAAGGTTTTGGCTTTGTTACTCAATCCGGACGACTATAGAAATCCTTGTTTGAGGATATTAGTGCAGGAGATTGTGTCGGAGATGATTCTTGGAAATGTGATTTGTGAAAAGATGAGTCAAGGTTGGTTTATTTGGGAAATCATTGCAAAGAGTCTACAATCTGCTCGTGAGCGTCAAGATGATGCTATGAAGAAGACTGGACAAGATCAATCCATACCTGCACAGAATAACGTTGTTGATTCATTCCAACGTAATGTTCATGCTATTTGGACAGTAATGATCTCTTGGCTGGTGCTTTTGTTCACTCTCGGTCAGAACATATTTACTGCCTTGAGTAATGCCATTTCATTACCTCTACGTACAAACAAGAACGAACAGGACAAAATACCTATCATCGACATGTCTATATTCAAATTACCTTGTATCATATTCGATCTACAAACCAAGATGCCATGGTTGACAGGATTACTCAGCATGATTAAATACTTTTTGCTTTATGGTCCAGGAAACTTGGCAGGAATAGATGCAAGAGTCGATCGGTTCGTACGGTTCATTCTTATCAAAAGATCCTCACTAACACGATGACAGTCTACTATCACATCATATTACTCTACAACTAACCTCGCCATCATTGCTACCTAACATTCTCAAAACTGCACGAGGGAATCTCTTCCCTAACAATATTCAACTAGGACCAGGTAAAGCTCCACCAAGTACGGAAGAAGAAATATCCACAATCAAAAGAGCGTGTGCGAGAGAAATACGACTTTCTCTACCTCGATCCATGACGACTGTTTTATTTCCTGACCACCATGCTAAGAAGATTAATAAAGAAGATGTAACGGCAAATATGGAACAGCAAATCGAAACAGAGTTACTAGAACGATTATTCCACGACGCGTACTTGAACAAACACCTTGTGATAAATCTTTTGGAATTGGTTTTGTGTAGTATATTTCCGGAACTAGTCAGTGAAAGTATAACGCCTGATAATAATGAGTAATGGTAATTGAGCGAAATGATGATTCATGTATAATAATGATAAGAATATAATATAGTCGAATGATTCAAAATGATTAACCACTTATAATCATGTCACAAACGTTTGTAGCGGCTGACACAAATCGAAGATGACAGATGTTAGATCCTTATGTTAGTCACCAAATAAGTCAATGCAAAAGTGGTTGTTGTCGTCGAGTCATGTCCCGTCAATCACATATTTCCTGACCGGAACGTACCGGTAAGAAAAGAAAAAGAAAAGATTCGGGTGATATCTACGGGAGATGTACCTTTTAGTTTCCCTACCTTGATTTTTACTCTCTTCATTCTTATTTTTTTTTGTTTAAATTAATTAAGTTATGCAATGTGATAGTGATAGTGATAGTGACAGCGATGTGATAGTGACGAAACTTTATAAAAAAAAATAAGAAAACTTCGATTCGAATTACAAGTCGACAATTCATCGACTTCTTTTCAAAAAACAGAGAGACAGAAGACAAGAACGTTCAAAGGGACGAGTAGGATAGAAGAGCATGTTCGTCGGAGTACTCTCCGTCCTACAATTGATTTACCGTCTTGAATTATCGTTCAATGTGATATGAAATGATGGAACGGTAAGTTGGTCGAATAATGTGGGTGAGATTGAGAACGTAGAATTAGAAAACAAAAAAAAAAGGATGTGTGTGAATAGCCCTACCACTCAAATCACCCCACCCTACCCGTGTTTCAACATAGTCACATCAAGTTTCGGAAATGAGTGTGACATGATTATCACAATATTAGGTCACGTCTTTTAATTCATGGTGTGAATGCAAGTGAGTGGACATACAGTGTGGATGTCTAGACCTTTCACAGTTGCTAGACCGCCATCTCCTACGAATTGAAACTACAGCTTTTTGGTCTATAGTAAAAATGCTCAAACATGGACTTTTAAAGTCTTTACTAAGAGCGCTGCAAAGAATAACAACAGATAAAAAAGGTACAATCGCAATGCATTAATTCTTTTTTTCAAAGTAACCTCTGCTATCATAACTAATCATGTCATGTGTTCAGATCGAATGTCCATGTATTTTGTATCTTGTCTATCCTCCTCGTTATATAATATAATGACCAAATGCCAGATATATAAAAGGGTTTAATTAGCGTCATTAGATATTCTTTCGAGCTCTTTACATGACGAAATGTCCTTTTACATTAGTACTACATCCTGTCAAATGATAGACGGATTCATGTATTGATTCATCTCCATCCCTCATCTCGATATTGTCCTCTATTCGCATTATTTTGGATATCATAGCCTGTAAATAGTTCGGGAGCTGTAGAATAATTTGGAGGGTAGAAGACGTGATCAGGATTATAGTCTTGCTGTGGCCGTTGCTGTTGTTCTTGTTGTTGTTGCTGTTGCTGTTGACATTGCTGGCTTTGCTGTTGTTGCTGTTGTTGCTGTAGCAGCTGTTGATGTTGTTGAAGTGGATAACATATCCCTTGGTTAAAATAATTTTGTTGTGGTATCAATTGATCTTGTTGAGAATAAGGATCAAATTGAAGTTGATGATTTGTAAATGGCCCACGAGCACAATCCTCTGGAGAAGAATCCATGGGAGCATGAGTATACTGTTGATGTTCCCATGATGGTGTGGTATCTGGTAAGCTACAACTACTTGACTTGGAATACTGGCCGGCTTGTGACGCCTCGTATTGTTGTGGTGGTACCCAGTATGATGACATTTCAGGACAAGTGTTGCTAGTCACATAAACTGGAGGAACCAACGGTATTTGTAGATTTCCATCTGACCAATGATGCGTCGGAGTATCACCTCTTTCGTCATGTGGTATTGGAACACTGTAAGCTCTGCTGGATTCGTTATGCTGGGGTGACGATGTAAATGACCACTCGTCCAATTGTGTCGGGATTGTCGCAGATGCTAATGACGGTGTCGTGGCAGCATTTGAGGCATTATCCTTGACGTTTATATTCGATCGTACACGACTTTTTTTAGGCGTAGTCGATGTACGACGTTTTGGTTGCCTTGAACTGTAGTTATCGACGGAAACTGCTCTTTCGTACAAAGTTTCGTCTTTTATATTTCGATCAGGAACCACTCGAGCGACGGCTTGATCCGGATTGACAAATCTTGCTCGTTGTCTGAGTATCTTTGATACAGTACTACAGAGGCTTTAGTAAACTATTCAAGACATTGTGATCTGATAGACTGTACCTTCTATCTACTCCAAAATGGGCTGCAATATCGGCTTGTCGTACAGTAGGATTCTTACTGGCATACTCACAAACTTGCCTTCGATCGTCATTTGTCAAAGATCTTCTCACAGACGTGCCGCCAATGATGGCAGAGTCGCCAGGTCGTTGTTTAATTTCGGATTGTTTTGTGGTTGATGCCTTTTTGGGGGACAGTCTTGCATTTGTCACACCACTGTTAACATCTGAAACAGGAACGTATGCATCCTCTACAGATGCGACTACCGCACTATTCTGCTGTCCCGCGGAAGCGGGTGATAGGTTTGGGGACGTTGTGCAACCAGTACTCACTCCACGTGACATATTAGCTAGGCAATTGCCGGCCGACGGAAGGGAGTGGTGTTCGTGTAGTGGTGGTGTGATAGGATGTCCCGGGACGATAGGTTTCTTGTAGTCGGGCACAGGAATATCGGGCTGAACGAGACATGCTCGATCGTCCAGTTTGCCTAATGGATATTTTTGGCAAATGTTGGCCTGCGTGATGGATGGAACCGGATGACACTGCATTATTAGAACGGTTACACTAAGTGATGGTGAAAAGAAGGGTTCAGAAGAAGGCGGTGCGGACGTAACACCGGTTCCAAGAGACGGGTGGTAGATTGTGTGGAAAGCAAAGACAAGGAATTGAGTAACGTGGATTATAACGGGAGTACATGAATCAAACTCATCAGAGATGTGATCTACGCAACAACCCATCCGATCTCGGTAAGAGAAGTGATTTTGATAGGACGATCACTTACTGATAATGTTGACCGCCGCTTACGCGAGTCAAAGTCTAACTTGCTCGCTCGCATGTGCTACTGCTGTAGCTGGAAAAACAACATCATTTCGAATAAAGGGAATCAATGGCACAAGGCAGGCCACGACGACGAACAACCTGTCAGGGCACCAGATTTAAAGACTTAAAATGAGGCGCACCGAAACAGATCATTAGTAGCTTATCCGAGTTTGCATCTATGGTTTTCATGCGCTCTCAGAAGGAGAAACCTGCGAGGTAATTGTTGTGCGGCTGGAGACGTGGGATTGTTGTGGGTATGACCCAGTGGTACCAGGGGTGCGGTTTAGTCCTAGTGTGATAAAACGACGTCCGATACCAAAAAAAAAACAAGACGTCCATGTTAGCGTCTAATGAAAGAAAGGCAATGCCTAAAATTAAGGAGCGATGGCACGCCTTCACCCGGTCACACATTCAATTCCAAAAGCGGCTAAGAGCTTCATTGTTGGTCAGTAACTTTGCTCTCTTGGAACTGTACATTTTCTCCTCCAGATCTTTCCTGTATCTACACCCAAATTTCCATGAAATGTCATTATATTTGACATGTTTCAGGGCTTGGTTTCTTAAAGACAAACGCATACTGTAATTATACACAGCCTTATCCATACATTGGCTACGATTGATCTTCGTTCGCACCGTGGCACAGAACCTGAGTTTTCGCCTGGTAACCAGGAATTCAACAAAAGACAAACTCAACAAGCTTTCTCTGTTAATGATTTTTATTAGCATTATCAGCATTATTCAAATGAGACTGAGCCGGTTGTTCTGGTTACGCTTTTCCCCATTCGAGGGCGTTTGCTAAATTTACTATTCACAGCATGAACTAAGTTATTCTGTGGCTCCAACATCGGCTTTGAGCGAGTGGCAATTTGCCTAACATTTGGGCAACATCGCAACTTAGGTACGACGTGACTACTTCTTCGAAATTAACAATTTCCATTGAAAAATCCAACCACCGAACGACTGCGCGGAAGAACTATCAAATATGGACACCTCGGTTTCAGGCGTTCCAGAGCTTGAAGACTTGACCCCTTTAGAATTCAGGCAATGCGCACCAAGATTGGCATTACCTTGAAGTATTATTAGCATCTTTCCGTCAAACCCATAACGACGTGTCTTAACAACCTCATCGATCTGGAGATCCAATCTCTTTCTAGTTGTCACATGTCAATGATAATGTCTCTCCCTTGCCGAGTCTCAGCCCGCTGTGATCAGATTACAACATCTTGAATATTTGGCACGGCTCGTTCAACACACTACCAGATTTTTTAGGTCGTTCCATCTCGAAACACAATTTCGCCCTACCAACTTTGTTAACGGTTGCTCTTGTGGGGTAATTAAACCTTAAGTATATTCTCATCCTTCTAGTAATCGGGTGCCAAGAACTACCTTAAAAGTTACGAGGTGATTAAATCCATTTCTCATCACTTGGGTCATTACATTTTTTATATATGAGTAGAAAATCTAGTGTAGGGAGATGAATTCTTGTGTGGTTACGAGCATAAATTGTACATGATCAATAAATACTTCAACCAGTATATAGAAGCATGATTTTGCGATTGATCTATATCTTTCGAATGATAAAATTACATAACCAGACATAGGATCGATCGATACATTATCTACACTAGGACTGTTTACGACATGGAGGTGACTGCTCTACTCAGGCGAAAGCGTATAGCTTGGAGACATGGCGTGATAGCGTACGTTGTCGCTTTGGATTGTACCAACCATCGTAACAATATGGTCACGTGAGTATGTAAAACTAGCTTCCGCACTTTCGCGTTCGCTGCAAAGAACCAGTCACTGATAATTGACGCGCTTTCGGAAACCCAATTTGATCCAAGTGAAGTCCAAAATATGCTACATATGCCGCAACTACATTCTATAGGCCATACAACTTGAAATATGCATCGCTTCCGAACAGCCGATCATAGCAGCGACGCTGTCTTGTACCAATGCTAGAATGCCCGAAGTTGACCCATATCCGACAACAAATGCAGAATCTTTCAACAAGCAAGCTGTAACATCGGCGATAAATGAAGATGGAACTTCGGCTCTACATGATGCGCCGTTAACTACTGTTGAAATCGAAACTACAGATCTCGATCCCACGCGAGATGATTCAGAGGCCGAGACAGTGCTCGCCTCGCCTGTCAAACGACGAGAGGCTTTAAAAGCAATCGATAACACAAAAGATCGAGATAAGTTAGACCATACATACAGATCGGAGTCAATTTCAACAACGGCAAATCAATCACAATTGCCAGCATTTGAGTGTGAAATCGGGTCATCAATAATTCATCAAACCGCTGCTCCCAATGAACATTTGGAGGATTCTGATACAAGTGGAAAATTACAAAACCAAGCACAGAATAACGAAGCATCATCAAATCCACGCAAAAGAAAGCATGGCCATCTATCAATGACACTGGTCGATACAGCCAAAAGACAACGACGTTCCGATTCGAACGAGCATGATTCCGATCGATCAGAAGTCGGGTCAACACAATCTGCACATTGGGCAAGAAAAGGGGAGAATAGGTACCCAGAAGATGATTCGCACTTGCCTAGCTCCGATGGGAAATCGAACAAATACAATTCCGAATCCGACAGCGATTCCTCGCTAGACGCATCGCATCGCAGAACAGGTAGAAGTATTTCTAGAACAATATCCTCAGTCGCTAGACCTATGGGACGAGATCACAAAAGGCATGTCAACAAGTATGGATTCACAAGATTAGCAGAAGCGTGTGAAACGGGCGAGCTCGATATTATCAAAGAATGGCGGGAAAAGGATCCTGGCCAGCTTGAGCAGCCTGAATTTGCTGGAAACACACCCCTGCAGGTCGCCTCCCTACATGGCTACCCTGAAATTGTCACTTATCTACTCGCCGAGGGCAGCAACGTTCATTGCGCAAATATGGATAAAGATACACCTTTGATAGATGCTGTTGAAAATGGACACATGGAAATTGTTCGAATACTCCTCGATGCCGGAGTGAATCCTAGTCGGCAGAATACAAAGGGTCAACAGGCGCTTGATGTGCTGACAGAGGAAAATAACGGATCTGAGATTCGCGAAATCCTACTCAAAGCCATTGAAGAGTGGAAGGCTTCAGGCGTTACAGCTCCGGAGAATGCGGTCCACGAAGGTGAAAGCATTGGCTATGCTGGTCCCAAGCAGGGTCTACACTTCATGGCACGAACACCCGAAAATCTCTTGAAGCTAGTAACGAATAACGATCGCAAAGGTGTGACTGAGTTTTTGAATGCTAGAGTTCCTGTCGACAATAACATCGTTGCTGCAGCTGCAAAAACAGGTGATATATACCTTGTTAATATGCTACTGGCAGAAATGAGTCCCAAAAAAGCAAGAATGAAAGCGGAAAAGCCAATGCTGGCAGTTCTAGGAACATCACATTTCGATATGGTGAAAAGCTTGACAGAACTTGACCGATTCGATCCAAGATGGCGGTCTAAGTCTGACGGTATGACCTGGTATGAGCTCGCAGAAGAACGTCAGGGTCAGCATTGGAAAGAGGAGAAGGCTTTGCTACTAAATTTATATAACAACGCTTTGCAGAATAAACGGCTAGGCTCAAGTCCAGCCCCAATCCCTCAAAACAACCGTAAAAGCTACTCAGCCTCTGCAAAGAGCACTGACGTCGACGGGGATGGTTTACGCGCCAAAAAACGTTTAGTGTCTAGAAAAGACATGAGACGGATTTCACCCACAAGGGAGACATCTTCATCACCCGAAAGAATGTTAAATATAGTCGTCAAGGCAGAGAACGATGCTACAGAGTCCAAACGACCGCGTAACAGAAGTATATCCTCCCAAACAGCTACCGAATCCAAAGCCAAGCGGATTCAGTCCAGCGCTCGAGAAAGCATTGCTCTATTCGATACCGCACAAATCACAACTACGAAAAAGCGAAACGACACGATGCGGTCTGTACAACGTTCCGAGTCTAGTCAGGCTGTAGAACTGAAGAAGATTGATGACAATAAGCAAAATAATGGACATGATATGGACGACCAAAGAAGCACATCGCTGGATTGGTCTTCATATCCGAGTGTTGTGGCTCATGCATTGGCACTGAACAAGGCCGAACCGATAATGATTGCACAGTATCTAAATCGTCGATTCCTCCCCATCCAGGCTGTTTCCAGTCATGACCTCAAACTGTCAAACGCTTCCGACCCAGAAACTATTTACATGACTACCTTTCAAGCAGCAATGCTTTTGCTTGGTCCAGCAGCAGTGTCTTTGCTTCTCAATTCTAAACCTGTTCTACCAATCCTGACTCTTGCTCAACCCGATGCGGATGCGATCTCTGTCAAGCGAAAATTTCTGGCTGCTTTAGGTCGCAAGACTTTAATCGCAATAGATGCCACCCAGGACGGAATCAAATCATCATTAACAAGTATGTCAAAGGAAGCACGTGTGGCCAGATTCTGGAAAGCAACACACCAAGCAGATGATGACACCCGGAAATTCATATCGAGCGTACCGCTGACGTGGGTTTCGGTCAAAGCACTGATTGAATTGAAGACGAAGTTGCAGACAACAAATTTGTTGGCTTATACACACTTGCCATACCTTTCAGACCTGCGAGTCGCGTTTGACGTTAAAATATCAGGCACGCAACAGAAGCACATTGCAGACATAGACCGTGATTCGGCAGAAACAGTGGCAAAACATAACGAGCGAAGCAATTCAGGCTCTGTTCTAAATGACTCAATACGAGAAGCAATAATTGGCGATCTCAGACCCGGGGATGGATCTTGGGCTCAATTTGCACGAGGATCGTTCCTACAACACGAGAAGCTCACTGTTGGTAGATAAATATATCATAGATGTACAGCATCGTGGACATAGGGTGATGTATAACATGACGATGAAATCAAGTTGGATACGGAGCATTGTCATCATTTTTCCGTTTTCTATGCCTCACCATCTGTTGATTCAATTGCGTTGACGAACCCCACGTTGCCAAGCTCTGGCTTGCACGTGCCGCTTTGCCAAGGAACTAGAGCAATTTTCCAACGTTGCCAAGGCTTTCCTGGATCGTGACGCTTTGCCTCCTCGACCAGCAGTGTCTATGTGATACAGGAGACTAGAGATATCTAAAAAGAGATCATAGACTTATTCATCACCTTGCAATCTGTCATCAATATGTAGCGACCACAAGTAGAGTAGAATTGAAAGTGTAGATATCTTCCATGTGATAATACCCTTTCGCGTCGGTGTTTTGGACGGATATTGCGCAAGTCTTGGCAAAGTATTAGTGGTCTCGTCCAATTACTATGCCGTCGCTCGTCCAGGCGATTTTCTACTTTCCTCGCAAATAAAATCCTTGTATCTAAGACCTTGTTCGTGAATATTGCTATTTTTCAATATTGCATTGGCAATCACAAAATAATTCACTGTTTGATTTAAAAGGAGTAAAAAGAATACAGAAAGTCTCGCTACGAACTGGTGATTATCCTAGGATAATTTGCTGGCCTGCCAAGCCCAAGACTACTACAGCGCTCCATTACTTTCCAAACAAATGGACTCTGTCGCAGAGACGCATCAAGCGCTCTCTCATGACGATTATGTCGATCGTCACGACACAACATTATCTGAACAACAAGTTCAGAGTGTCAATGAACAGTTGAAAAAACAACAGCATGAACATATTATTCACGCTCCTCAATATTCTGACGCGGATGACGGAGAATTACTCGTGTGTCAATGGGTAGAATGTGGAGAGAGATATGGTAATGCTGAAGATCTATATGTAAATGCGATATATGACTGTAGAGGTCAACAGGTTTCTGACCATGAAATAGAACCATGTCTGCGATGTCCACGTCGGACGTAAATCAACCAATAATCTCAATCTAGTTTGTCACTGGGGAAACTGTACTACAATCACAGTCAAACGTGATCATATCACATCACATATTCGCGTCCATATTCCCTTGAAACCGCACAAATGCGATTCTTGCGGTAAGACATTCAAACGCCCGCAAGACCTTAAAAAGCATGTCAAAACTCATGCGGAAGAATCCGGTCTGGCTGGATCGTCAGATCTTAATATGGTCGATCAACAAGGTGGTCAACCTGATGATGGCAGAGGTACGTAATGTAATAGCTCGTATTTCAACTGCTGTTAGCTAACAATTCGAAAGGATATTATGCAGGACACGATGTGAACGGATATGGACAGAATGGCAATTATTATGGTCCACCGTATAATGGCTATGGGCAACAGAACTATAATAATATGAGCTTGGCGGATCAACAGAGCATGGACACTCGACGACGTGCCATCGAAGCGCTAAATGACTTCTTGGGTGATGTGAAGCGGAGGGCACTTGATCCTACAAATTATTATGACGTCGGACAGCGTTTAAACACCCAGGCTCTTCCACTACCAGTCAGTATTGGATCAGGATATTCTCTTGGAGGCGGATATAATGTCAGCCGAACTCCACAAGCCAATTACTCCTCGATTGATAATTCTGGATATATGGCACAATCTGGCGGCAATGCCATGGGTCAAACTTATGCATTACCCATCGCCAATGCTAGAACAAAAGCCGATCTTGTCGACATTGATCGATTCTTGGAGCAATTGCAGACCACAATCTATGATCAATCTTCATCTAATCAATTTAATCCAACAGCTCATTCACAAGCCCATTCTTCTGGACACTATTCTCGTCATACCCCTCCACAAGCCCAAAATGCTGGTCTGACACCTATAAATGCGGCTCCCATGGCCAACATGACATCGCAAGGCACAGATACACCGGCACTGACGCCGGCTTCATTGTCAAGTTATGCATCATCGGGGCATTCTCCTCCATCAAGTAATACTCATTCTCGAGCGTCGACTGATTCTACCTCGATGTATCCACAATTGCCTTCCGTTGCCGGCCTATCAAGCGTTGGATCGTCCTATTCAGCAACACCCGTTTCAGGTCTGGCATCTGGCTTTGACGGGTTCGATGCTCGTCGCTACAGTGGCGGACGTCTTCAGCGACAAGCTCCTCAATCTAACGAGGAAGTTGAAATGTCCCTTGACAGTCCCGAAGCAGAAGGACAACGTACGCCCAAGCAAGGGTCAGCCGTCAATCAAGCCAATGTCGATCCCGCTTTGAGGGACGAGGAATCGATGGAGACAGAGGTGCCCACTGAAGGCGCACTCTCGGAAGATGATGAAGCTCAAGCTCGAGCTGCTTTCGAGGAAAATGTCAGATCTATCGAGCATCTCCGCAACTGGGTCCGAGAGCGTTTAGAAGCTGGGGACTTTGTACGCGATGCATCTGCAACACCTGAAGCGGCTCTTGAAAGGGCTCTCAAGGTCGAAGCAGAAGCTTCTAGATTCGAGGCAGAGCAGCAATTAAAACAGGAAGAAGCGGAACATTTACAACAATCGGCACGTAGATCTCCGGAACATGAAATCCCGCAAAGTAGCGCAGTTGACGAAACACGGCACACATATCCGGAGATTAGCGACGAGACTAATAAGCAGGAATATCCTCGTCTTATTCAGGACTTGCAAACTCAAGCCGCCGAGTCCGAACATGTTGATCTCGATCAACAAATTGCATATCCAACTCTCAAACCCGAGGAGTAAGCACAATTGTATTTTTTGCTGAACAGTTAGATATAACCTATGATTTTTCAACGATATTATGTAATTATTTCAATTTTTATTCTTATTTTAATTATATAGCACATGGTAATTCAGGTAATGGCAGCACTTAATTGTGGTTCATGCATCGCAAGGTTGTTTACTAGCAAAGTAAACTTACTTTTTATCTTTGAGTTTACTGTACAAAATAGAACAATGCCATGTTTTTTGTGTTGCTCCCAAACCAAATGCATGACATGACAGTCTCTAACTACCCATCCTCTTTCGTCGTTTCTTCTAATGTACCGAGGATTGCCATTATTTCTCATGTCGCTGTTCCTTGGTTTTGAAAATGTTTTTTTTTTCTGGCGTGATGAAAAAATAAACATTCCCGATTGAGAAGAACTTTAAACTCAAAGCGGAAACATCTCGAAGATTTGTTTTTCGACTTTACCCGAGCATCTAGGGACTGTGAACGTTGCAGCCGCCTGGTCATGCCACACTGCAATCTCACGCTCGCTCATGACTACGACGAACAGCTGCATCCTCGCCGCTGATGCATCGATAATACTATTCAGATTTCCTGCGAGAAAATTTCAATCTTTAGCTGCAGCATAGATATTTGAGACAAAACACTCTATTTATCATGGATTTGCTGTAGTACATATGTTCTCAGTCCAACCATCGTTTATATACTTAAGACATTCACTTTACATGGCCACTTGAATGTATTTATACAATCTTGTATCAATGCTTCATTCATCAAGTGTGCTTGTTAGTCGATAAATTTCAACCGATAATTCATCAAAAATCATGGCTGCAGACGTGGAATGTGGTTCGATCAATACAAGCAGTAATATTTCACCTCACGAACGGCTTTGTCCACAATCCCCCAGTACAAACAGGATAGATTATCCTCAACCGCGCACAGATAGTATTATAAGCAATGCAGACTCCTCTCGACTTAATGGTCCTTCCTTTGCATCTAGCAACCCGGCCGCCAAGGTCCTCAAGATATTCACAGCATCTAATCAAGGTAGATCATCAGTCATCTCAACAGCACACCAAGATCAAATCCAGAGTCCAAACCTTGAATGGCCTACCTCAAAGACAAACTCTCAGATTTCTGTCAATGCTCTTTCGTCAGCGACTGACTGTGACAGCCCACTCAGTCCTCGTACAAAACAAGTCAGACCAGAACTCGGCGAGAAGCGACGCACATCTTTTCTGAACAAATTGATCGGTTCGAAAAGGAAAACATACCAGGCTGTGCTACGAAGAGATTCATCCAGCGGTAACGACCATCAATCCAGTATCATCAACAATGAATCAACCGGTGATTTATGTCGACCCGAGGCAAAAGACGCCGAGATATTCTCACCGGTATTGGAACCAAGTGAATTCGGACCATATCTGCAGAAACCTGGTTACGTCAAAGTAAGAGTTCGATCGTCACAAAAGAGAAGGTTTGATAGCATATTTTTAGCACAAGTATTAGAAGAGTCAGATAGTGGTGCTGGGGATGGAGTTCCCAGAAGGAAAGGTTCGACTAGTGGGCGAGTCATACAAGCTGTTGAATTTAGTAAAGATGGGAGATATCTAGCCACAGCCGGCGATGATGCAGTTATAAAGATATGGGAAGTCATTACATCGCAATCCGACAGATGGCTTGAAATGGACAGACGACGGTCGAGCACTTCACCGAATACAACTACTGACAACAGACCAATCGCGTCAGTGTTTAAAAGCAAGCCCATCAGGGAATATACGGGACATTCGTCTTCAGTCGTTGATATCACATGGAGCCGTAACAACTTTTTGCTATCCTCTTCACGTGATAATACTGTTCGCTTGTGGCATTTGAGTAGACACGAATGTCTCTGTACCTTTAAACACTCGGAATTTGTGACGTCAATTGCCTTTCATCCTACAGATGACAACCTGTTCTTGACTGGATCACTAGATAACAAACTTCGACTGTGGTCAATAGCTGAAAAGAAAGTTTCTCTCTGGACCAAGTTACCGGAAAAGGTGACAGCTGTTGCATTTACGCCAGACGGTAAATATGCCGTGGCGGGTGGAAATAATGGACTTGTAATGTCGTTTGATACCGAAAGACTTCGATATCATACTCAAATGAGAGTTGATCCGTCGACATCGTTAAAACAGGGTAAAAACAATAATATTACAGCTATACAGACTTTCAAGCGATCATCAAATAGCGAAACTAAATTGTTGATTACGAGCGGCGATTCTCGGGTACGAATATATAATTTTCGCAACAAGTTACTCGAAATCAAGTTCAAAGGCTGTCAGAACACATCATCAAATATCAAGGCTTCGCTAAGCGACGATCAAAGATTCGTTTCTTGTGGATCAGAAGATAATCAAGCCAACATTTGGTGTTTGGATACACCTAACAAAGAGAATAAGCTTCGTAAACCTCTTGAACACTTTCAAGCCCATGATTCAATTGTGACATGTGTCAGAATAGCACCAAGAAGAACGAGATGGCTCCTCTCTCAATCTTCTGACCCGATTTATGATTTATGTAATCCTCGGCCACCTGCAAAAATAACAATGTCAGGCGGTCTGAACTCGGGATCATCTTCATCTACAGCATTAGATTCCATCTCAACAAACATCTGTTCAGGTCAAGATCGGAGAGAATCTCTCCCTCCTACAGCATATAATCACGACTGCGGCAGTATAATAATAACCGCCTCTGTCGACGGCTCCATAAAAGTATTTCGTCAAGACTGCGGAGCCGAACACCGACCAAGGAACTCCGATTCTAAAAAACTCGGTCGTCGAATATCTAGTCTAGCACTTTCCTCGGCATCCAGTTTCCGAACTCGATCTTATAACAGCTGTTACTTTTCCACGTTCAACTATAATACCATAAGAAGGGAATCTGCAGAAAGCCACAACGATCGGCATGTCAGTAATAACAATGATGACGGTGCGGATCAAATCTTGAATTGGCAATATGATATCCAACTCGATCCATGCAGCGCTGCGCAGACTCCGACCTTGAGATCTACTGCGTCGTCTAGATCCCTCTCGCCGAGAAAATCAAGCAGTCAGACTTTTAGATCGTCGGCTGCTTCTCCAAGACCGTCCGTCACGTCTACTTCTGTGCATACATCTACTTCCACCGTCGACGGTATACATACTCTCACTTCTTGAGGCATTTTTTTATTTTTTGGGGGAGTGAAAAGTTGATTGATTTGGGTTTGGTTTCTTGTAAATTTTTAAAAAAATGTTAATAGCACAAATGGGAATAGCAAGTACACAGTATTCGTACATATACATATATAAAGGTTTACGATACATGATGATGAGCATTGATAGGATTGTTGTTGTTGGCAAGTACAAGTTTCAAAAATGTTTGGTGGTAAGTTATGGTATGGTATGAATGCTGTAATGATTATGGTTATATTATAGTCATGTAGATATATACATTCATGAATGATATAAGTTATATCTAAAATGACCATCTTTGTTGCCAAATAGTGTATTATATACAATTCATTCACCACAACGAATCTCTTCTCACTCCGTCTTTAAATTTCGACAACATCATCTTCTGATCGCTAGAAGTATCCCAATCCGACAACAACTTGTTCTCTGCTCCCTCTTCAACGATTAATCCGTCTTTGATTCCATGATTATCCTCCCACGTCTGGGGAACAGCTCCTTGAAACTCCATACCCATGACGCCTTTCCCGACAAGCTCTTTGCTATTTTTCTGACTCTTGACGACTTTCTTCCCGTCCATCTGCCACGATTCATCCAGCTTCGATCCCTTCCTCCCAGACCGGCCTATTTCCACATCGACAAAGCCGCCACAAAGTTCATTCAAGACGACGCCGAATTTACTTCTGTCGGCTATGAAGCATTTACTTCCTCGGACGCTGGCTTCGAAATGAGAAACCAAGCCCGTGACGGTCTTGAAAGACTTGTGGCATTCAGGACATCGATTGGGGAGGACGACGTGGGTGTATTTCAGATGATGTTCCATGTCGAATTTCTGACGGAATGTGGATTGACAGAATGGAAAAGGACATTTGTATTCTTCAATCAAGGGGTGCCAGAATAGATCGGCGGTGTAAGATGTTGAATGCGGATCATACCATGCTGAAGAAGTAAATATGTTGTTGTTTTTATTAGAAGAATGGTCATTTGTGGGATCGAGGTGTTTTTGTGTTTCTTCTACTTTTACTTGTTGTCGTTGTGTTGTAACTGTCGATGGCTTTAATGGTGAATCATCAATCAAACTTGCTGCTGAACTATCACATGTTGAATAATGTGACCAGTCAACTGTAGAAAGAACGTCGGGTTCTTTAATTATCGCCATGTATTCTGACAAAGCCTCGCGATAGTCAAGAAATTTCGACACGAGACTTTCACTGGTAGATGATGCAACAGAATCATCACTAATAGATGCTATGGATGGTGTCCTTGTTAACTCGTCAAGAGGTACGACTGTCACCATCGACTCGGCCTCTGATTGAGTGTCCGAAATACCGTCTTCATCTTGATCATCAGAAGAAGAATTGTATAAAGGTCTAGCACGATTCGCCATGTTTGTAAGACGATTCATCGCTGATCCATACGGGTCATCATTTTGAGTTTGCGTTTTACTATTAGGTACCCGTGCTTCATCAATCTCTTGATCCATAAAGTTTGGAGCCTTTACTCGAGGTTGTAATGATCCAATATCAGATACACTAGAAGTATCGTCATCATCCAAAAGTCCTACACCTCCAGCAACTGAAGAAGCGGTTGACGATACAAGAGTCACAGATCCTGACTGCGACATAGCTTGAGTCGTGTAGAAATTCGACTCGAAAGCACCTGGATCTGCGAGTATCTGCTTGATTATATGTTTATGCTGACGTTCAGCCTGGAATTGACTGGCGGTAATGAATTGACATTCACCACGTTCGTAATGTGAAATCAAATCACTAGGTCGTATAAAGTTTCGTCCACATATACCTTTTGCCATTTCTCCATTCATTTCGTTATAGACGAGTCCATGACCTTGACATATGATGGTCTGATGTGCTTGATGCATCTAGTGACAGGTCAGTCTCTATTTCGTCCATAAACAGCATGTTATTCAGCAATACCTCACGCCGATGGATTAATCTTCCCTCCAGACTTTTGAAATCTTCACCACAATATTCACAACATAAATGCTTCATCTTCTTGTACTTATCATTTTTTTTATCACCAATAAGAAAAGGTGCCATTGCTTGTATTTTATGATCAATCATATCTTGGTAATCAATGGCGTCATAATCGCATTTCCGACAATAATGATGTAGAGGATCGCGTTTCTTATGTGACTTCATCTCTTCTATCGTACTGAATTGAAGTTTACAGTGTTCATAAGTGCAACAAATGTTCTGTCTTATGACCAATGCTGCCATCTTGTAAGGAATATTCTGGTTTTGCAACGTGATAAAAATATCGAGTCAAGATGACAAATTCAAAACGTCGTTTCTTCGTGAAGCTGCTATATAAGGACGTAGTGCATAACAACTTTTGAAAAGAGAGTCATAACAGGTGAAAGAAAGTTTGACAGGTCAATAATAAACTCACCGTATCTATGTAGATACACGTATACCTGACATGTGAATGATGTAGTTCTGCACTCGAGATATTTACTTCTTGCGGGGAAGATTTTTATGGAGGTGAAACACGAGTGAGGAAAAAGTCAAAATACATTGATCCAGATCTTATCAATCTAAAGTGGCTTTTCTATGCGTAAATACTAGAAAATGATAGTATTCTAAAAGATGAAGCAGCAAGTAGATTCTATATATATCTAGCAGAAACACCAAAACCTTCTCTTGTTATTCATATTTTTCTCAACCACTGGTTGCAATTTTTCAACCTGCGTCTCGTCTACCACATTAAAACTACTCCTCGGTTGAGTCGCCATTGATATTTCCCGCACGGCTTTGGCTATTACAGGCTGAGCAACGGCAGTTTTCCCAACTGTGTTTGATTTCACTTGTAATCCTTGAACTGCAAAGGAATGCTGATTTTGATCCAAAGTTCGGCGGATCATCTCTTGTCTTTCGCGTAAGCTCAAAGGCCGATCTTCTCTGGCGTAAAAGGCTGCCCTGCTCAATAAATTCCCACTGGGACTTTGGACATAGTCACGATCGACGCTCAGGAGATCGGGATCGATAAGCTCCGATAAGTGATGGACTGCTCGTTTGCGATTGAGGGGAGGTGTACCATATATTACATGACGCGGTGAATTTGTGGTATTAAAGGAGTTTCGATGTTGAGTCGCGATAGTCTCAAAAGAAGATGTGGATAATTCCGAGTACGCAGGAGATGCTGGCCGAGTTTGCAACCTTTTGTTCATCTCGACTTGCGAGCAAGATCAATACAACAATGGATGGACCTCTTCTATGCTTTGAAAATGTTCGAGTTTCTGTAGATCTGTTAGTGGTCTTTTCCGAACTGATCTGAATACAAAGACTTGTAATCCTACCTCGATATACCACAAGCTATATCTCCCGCTCGCACGAGTTGGCTTTGCCCGAGCTGAATGGAAATTAAAGGTGATGTTGGATTTGTGCATGGAAAGTCTTCCAGGTGAACTTGCAAAGTGAACAGCGTGACAAGAAAAATAGGTGGAGTCAGGTGAACTCCGTGGTCGAGTGAAAAGTTTCAACCGTAATGAGCCTCTATGGCTATACTTTGTGCGCAGGTCCATGGAATGGATCCCATATTCCTCTCACACTCTCGTTCAGACTTTTGACGGGTTTGTTCACCTTTTTCAATTTCTGACCACTAGCGTTTCGCAGAAGAAGCACCTTTTGCATAATTTGATTCATCTCAAGATTTCTGACACATATTGCCTTTTCTCTTCCATTCATATACTGTCCAATAATCACCGGATGTCTATTTGGTCGTGGCGAAATTCGCAACTCCACGCCTGGATTCTGTTTTGCGAATTGCGGTAGTAGATTCTTCATGAATGATCTAACGACTGATATTAGTCTTGATTATTAGTTATTGTTACTTATGTTGTGCGTACTGTATCCCTTTGGAGCTACCTCCCCAATTGCAGTAGTGAAAATCGATAGATTTACATTGCAGTATGAATGCGCCTACCCCGTTCTGTGCATTGGGTTAGATAAAACTAATACTTATGATAGGATTGATTCTCTTAACAAACCTGACCTTGAGCCACTGCTCTGATAGCTTGTAAAGGCATTTTGCTCTTTATTCGTATTTGTTGGAAGATTACCAATTCAATCACAAAATTGCCAAAAATAAAAGATGTCGTGTTTGAAATGGTCCGTGCACCTTTTATTTTCTGGCAACCCCCAAATTAAAGATGAATCAAGTAGACAATCCTGACATTTGTACCATATGTCAATACACGATACATTGAGCGCTGTCCGAAATATCGCATAGCTTTGATCGGCATATATCTGGTTGATTATTGCCCCTTGGGCGTGTCAGAAGTATGACGGACAAACTGCCCCCGAATCTGTTACAACTTTTCCAACCTCGACCTCCCCTAAGATATCTCCCACCTTCGGACTTTGCTCCCGAGAAACGAACAAACTGTCATGTTGATGGGCTTGCTGGCTTTATCTCAGTACTTAAAGATGAACCTGCGCCGTATCACCCTACTGAAAGCTGGCTTGAACGAAAAGATCGAGAGAAACTCGAGAAAAGAGAAGCCGCTGTCAAGCTAGTTACTGAAGATGTTAAGGATTGTATGTGAAACAAAGCATTCACATGGATTATAGCTCACATGTGTTCCTAGACCATCCTGAAGAAGATGCTAAAATCCAAGGCAACGCTCTCAATACACTTTTTGTTTCTAGATTGCCATATACGGCCACGTCCGATGATCTAAAGAATCTCTTCAGGCAACATGGACCAATAGTCCGAGTACGACTCACTACCGTTTTGTAACAGATAAGTATTGACATTTCTAGATACGATTGGTTGAGAATGAATACGCCAGTGCTGAAGAAAAGAAGAAGAAAAAGCATCGAGGTTATGCTTTTGTCGAGTTTGAGCGCGAGAACGACATGAGAAGTATGTACTGATTCTATAATGCATAATCGAAGGTGGCATGACTAACCAAGCGGGTATTTGCTAAACAACAGGCGCGATAAAAATGACAGAAGGCATTACACTACAAGGTAGACGTTTAATCATTGATGTTGAACGAGGTCGAACTGTCAAACAATGGAAACCTCGACGCTACGGTGGAGGTCTTGGAGGACGTGGTTATATGAAAGAAGTATCGTCACGATCGGGCATGAATTTTAGTATGCCCGCTGGTCCAGGCGGCGTTATGAGAGGTGGTTTTAGAGGTGGTTTCCGTGGTGGACGCGGTGGCTTCGACCGCAGTGGAAGTGGAGGCTTTGATCGTGGAAATGGCTCCGATAGAGGTGGATTCAGACAAGGAGGCGCAGGTAGGGGTGGCTTTGGTGGCGCTCCATCTAACGGTGCTCCAGAAGGGGCACCTTCAGGTCCAAGAGGACCTCGTGCGGCGAGCGGATCAGGTTATGGTGGTGGTTTCGGTCAACCAAATGGCTACAGCGGAGGAAATGATCAATCACGCTCCGGCTACAGCGTACCAGGTTACGGTAGTGGAGGTAATCGCGAACCTGTGGGAGATCGGCCGTCGGGAGATAGAGTCGACCGAGGCGATAGAGGAGAACGGACAGATCGTGGAGACAGAAGCGACAGGAACGATAGAGGTGACAGGGGTGACAGAAGTGACCGCGGTGATCGGTATGAACGTAGTGACAAGAATGACAGAGGTGATCGAGGTGAAAGGGGTGGATATAGAGATCGCGACAAGGAGTATGGCAGGAAACGCCCTTTTGAAGGTGAGGGAGGATACCATGAGTCCCGCCGACAACGCCATTATTGATCAATCTTTCATATATATACATGCTGTAGATGTAAGTCGTATTTTCTTCGCAGGACGTCATCTGTCATCTCTACGGTGAGTGTTAGACATGTGCATGTTCACTGTCACAAGGTTTTGTATAATATCATCATTATTAAAGCATAGATCATGCAATGGTCAAGTAATAGCACGGTAGTATAGTGAACGCCATCACATCTTCCTACTCGAGACAATATATACACATCTCAAAGGAAGATGGGCACACACATGCTTAACTACTTACCATGCTAAGCTACGTTATCGCCAAATCGATGACTCTACGGTTCATAATGCTCTCATGTACCAAACCAACATGAAATTTCGGTAGCGTCCGCCTGAACCATAAAAATCCTCCATAATTAAAGTTTGTGTTGGAAAAGGGCCCAAACACTGCGTGTCCGGGGGGAGCCTTCGTTTCAGTTGGATGTAGGAACTTCACTCTTAGATAATTTCTTCTGTGTCGCGGTCAATCCAGGCATTAGATTGACGATCCGATATGTCTTGAGGTATTCCCTTGAATCTGTGATTCGAAATTGCCTCAAAGCTAAGCCGAATTGCGTTGTCAACACCGAGAAGCATAAAATTCTTCTGTTTATCCTTGTGCGATCTCGCAAAACATTCGCTTGACATACTAGGACCAGGAATAGGTTCTCTGAAAAGTTCTTCAAATAAAGTAGCTCTCTATTTGGTCGAGTAAATCGCTCAATGTTAACGATTATATCTGATGGCATATACGAACTTCTCTAGGGTTCAGGAAACCCCTCGTTCATCACCGTCGATTGATAGACATTATCCAGAAACTTTTGCTCCAAATGCTTTCTCCAGAAAGTACTCTGGAGAATCAAGATATCTTGACAAAACACCAGACAATACATACTGGAATGATAAGAAACACGCATATTTTGACGAACCGTCATCTTCCACAATATCCTTGGAGCCATGGGAGGCTAGAGGAGTGGCGAATGAATTGGGCGATCCAAATGTAGTCACCGAAAGACGTAACAAGTCGGCATTTGACAGACGGTCATATCAAAGAGAAGAGCAAGGATGGTTCAAGGGAAAAATAACGTGGTGCTCCTATATACTCTCAGTCATACAATTAATAATATTTATCGTAGAGATCGGCATCAACAGTAAGTATTATCAGATCCTACAGTGGCTATGAACGCGATATTGACCATGTATACTGTAGTCAAGCTCACCGGTATTCCCATCCAAATTCAGCCAACTTTCAACCCAATGATTGGGCCATCATCTTATGTGTTGATATATACGGGTGCAAGATATCAGCCATGCATGCATCGTATGGCAGGATTCGATCAGACGGTCAACTGGGCATGTCCCAATACAACAACAGTGAATTTGGATACTTCTACTTGTACACTAGCTCAGCTGTGTGGATTTAATGGAGCCTATATTCCGGAAGTCTTTGGTCAACCAGGCAAGCCAGTACCTCATCAATGGTTTCGATTCATAACGCCTATATTCCTGCATGCTGGCATTATCCACATCGGATTCAATTTATTACTACAATTGACACTAGGAAGAGATATGGAGATCAAAATAGGATCTTTGCGGTTCTTTATTGTCTATATATCGTCTGGTATTTTTGGATTTGTGCTTGGCGGTAATTTTGCTGCAAATGGAATTGCGTCAACAGGAGCTTCCGGTTCGTTATTTGGTGTCGTAGCTTTGACGTTACTCGATCTTTTATACAACTGGCAAGTGAAAATAAAGCCGTGGAAAGAGTTGCTATACATAATGTTGGACGTCGTCATTGCATTCGTATTGGGCCTTTTACCAGGATTAGATAACTTTTCCCATATTGGAGGCTTCTTGATGGGTTTGATCCTTGGAATATGTCTATTACGATCTCCATCCTCACTTCGTCGTCACATGGGTCAGGATTATCACAGTCAGGGAGCTCATCATGAGTCTCACTGGATGACGGATATGATCAAGAGTAGAGGTTATTCCTTCAATACTTTGCAGAGCCGATTTGGACCACTAAAACAACGTACGCCTGTCTACTGGATCTGGCTGTCCATTCGAGTCGTTCTTCTAGCAGGCGTCGTTACGGCTTTTGTAGTGTTACTCAAAAACTTTTACGTTTGGGATCACAAGTGTTCCTGGTGCAAATACTTGAGCTGTATAGTAAGTGGATTATTAATCAAGATTTGATCGACAATGCTAACGTCAGTAATTAGAATGTTCGCAATTGGTGTACTCAGGGAACTTTGGAGATTACAACGCAAAATAACACTTCACCTAACCCCGCCCGCCGGGATATGTTTTTACTTTAATGATGATGCGTCAATGATGAATATGCAGATACGAATTTTTACGTGTAACAGATAGACTAGACTATGAATCAAGCCAGATAGATATGTATACTTATATACATACTTGTTTATTCTTTCTCTTCTGATTTAGCGTTTAGTATTTGCACAAAGGCAGGTTTCAAACTTGCTCCACCGACGAGGAACCCATCAATATCTTTCTCTTTTGCCAATTCTCTGCAATTACTGTCCGACACACTTCCACCATAGATAATTCTCGTTTCTTCCTGAGCATCAGCTCCAACTTCCTCACCCAACCATTTTCTAATCGCAGCGTGAACTTCCTGCGCTTGTTCCGTAGTAGCCACTTTACCAGTTCCAATAGCCCAGATGGGTTCATACGCAACCACTATCTTTTTCCAATCCTGCACCGTCTTGGCAATATATCGCAGTTGACTCGTAACTACATTGATCGTCTGATTCTTCTCACGCTGCTCCAACGTCTCTCCACAACATAACACCACACCGAGTCCACCTTCGACAGCAGCTTTTGTTTTCGAAGCTACCATCTCATCTGTTTCGTTCAGAAGCGTTCTCCGCTCCGAATGCCCGAGGATAGTCCATGACACGCCCACGTCGCGGAGCTGAGACACGGCGATTTCTCCAGTCAGAGCTCCCTCGGGCTTATCGCTTACGTTTTGTGCTGCGAGGTGGTATTTCTTGTTCAGTTCGGAGCGGGCGTGGGTGAGGTAGATCGCCGGTGGCGCTATTACAACTTCTGTCCCGACAAGATTAGTGAAATGAATGATAGAAAATGACGGGATTACGAACCGGTGGAGCTCTCGATGTTGGAGGAATTGAGATTGTCGATGATCTTTTTGATTGACTCGGTCGAACCGTTCCTGTAATGAAATTAGTATGGTTATTGTGACTTTTATGCTATGTTTATATGTTATATTGTGCTAGAAAGGACTTTGTTCGGCGTACATTTTAAAATTTCCTCCTACAAAGAATCGACGAGGCATTTTGATAGCAAATGTACTGTGTAATAGGCGTAATGCGCAAATATCGTCAAGGTCGGAAGTATGGTAGTATTGTAGTCCTGAATTTTATGCAATTCGATCAAAAGATGATGATGATGATGATGATGATGGCAAAGTGGGGCATACCTTAAAATCCGATCTCGGAGGGCTGTTAAGAATAATAGTCTAATTACAATACAAAAGTTGGTAATGCATCGTGGCATTATTTTAAAGTACATTATTTCCTTTCCAAAATCAATATATTCTAATCCTTATATTTTGACCATCCTACTTGCTCGATCCGAAGCAATCTCACACATTGACTAGAAGCATTCTCAATTTATGTAATTTACATTTCTTTGACATTGACCTACCTTTATCGCAGATACTGTTTCTGTATCGAGATCTCCGACTGCAATTCTTCGTCTAATGTCATTTATTATAGCAGATTTGGACCGATCCTTCACAGATACCACGTATCGAAGTCCAGGGAATTTCTTTTCATACTCATCATTAAGAAGACGGAATTCAGTCACAGCTGCATTGTCATCTTTATCCTGATTTTGAGGTCTTTCGGGATTGTCGGTCCCTATTCGAGGATATGACCCGATAATTGCGTCAAGAAGAAGTCGATTGACTGGCTGTAATATCAGATGTTCCAACTCTGTACCGATTTCCGAGATCAATGCATCATAAGTTGCAAAATTACGTGAATTTATCGACGAGCTTTTTACTAAATCTCGTAACTGTTCGCATGGCTGAAATAAAATATCCAAAACTTCATCATGTTGATCATCTGTCAAGTCAGACCAAGTGTCAACACTTGGAAGCAATAGTCCTGCCATTATCATTAACAATATCACTATCTACTTGTCAGCCATATTCATATAGACGCTGTATATTTATGGATTTTACTTACCCCGCAATTTTATTCTGGATCTCGTCTCAGTCTGCGTCGTGTTGTTCCTCGGCTCCAAAACCCGCAGATGTTGGTCTCCCAAACATCAGCATTTGGTATCTGTGGAATTATCACTTTTTGAAACTCTCCTTTCCTTCTCTACCAAGTTTGAATTTGTTCTACGATCCACGTTACTGACCAGACCGAAACATGTTTTGTCATTCATGCCACGTGTAGACGTTTTTCTATCCGACTTGCATGAACTTCCATCAATCGAAACGTCTATCAATCTTTTAATCTTGTGACAAAACGAAGTGATCACGCTGGCAGCCATATTTGCGATTTCTTACCCGCGATGTTCCATGATTTACGAATCGCCCTAATCAGGATCGCATAAACAAACCATGTCAAGAAGTGGGCACAGGTGCTCGACAGCGACGATTGACTTACAAATAGAAGTGTGCCGAAGAAATCGGTAGCATAGTTTGACGGCGCAATGTCTCTGAAAGGTCTTGATGACCTCAAAGTCAGCAATGCAGTTCAGAAAGCCCTCGGGGATCCAGCAGGCTGGTCAGAGATTCAAACAAAAGCAATCTCGTAAAGTAAACTAACGTTAATACCACAGGTTACTTCTCAATTATGCTTCTCGAGATACAGTCGTTTTACTGGGATCTGGCGAGACTGGAGTGTCGGAAGCTAGATCCTGCATGATGAATTACCAAGAACAATCCCCACTGTATGGAATGATATTGTTTCGAAGGAAAAAGGTATTGATCAAGTACATACCACAAGGGACATCACGGCTGCTACAAGCAAGAACAGCTGTACACTTTCAGGATGTATGTGACGTATTGTCACCACACGATGCAGTGCTTGATATTACAGTACCTGAAGGATTAAACGATACGGCGCTGGCTGCCATGTTTCCATTACACGTTGGACAATCTACATCTACAAATCAACTCAACGAAATTACAGAAGATTCGGAGGAGACATCCCCGGCTACACCCACTACTCCTGTAGTACATGTTCCTGTCAAGATTGGTAGAAAGGCGGCACTTGAACGAGTGTTGGCACAAAGATCAGGCATTACAATGCATAAGGATGATGATAGTGGTTCTGATAGGAAAGCATCGTATGAATTGACCATGGAAGATTCAAAAATAAGCCTAGTCGAGCCTATAAAATCCCGAGACGATGATCAGAAGTCTTCTAGCATTGACTCCGAGAGTTATGTCGAGAGCGTCATGTCGAACGTGCAACATGCAGATGATCGTCAAGATCAGCGATCACCCATGCCAACTCCACCGGAGAAGCCTGCACACAAGACTAAATCCACGAGTAATTTAGTCGATGATGAAGAGTTCTACTCGTTCCGTCCCAAGGTAAAATTAGCTCCACGGCCTGTTCGACTACCGCAAAACGGCATGACATCCTCGACAAATCTATCACGAGCTACTGCATCTCTACCTGCTGGAATATCTGTGTCGAATAGATATTCACAATTACCACTCCCGCCCCTACCTCCTCCGAAAGAGAATGTCGTACTACCTAGCAAACCTGTAGATTCTCCGATGATGCCTGACGTTCATATCATACCTTCAATACAGCCACCACGGCACATTACACAGCCGCCAACTATTCCACCCATACCGCAATCTAACGTGCTCCAAGATGACAGCGATAGATTTACAGTGAGGCCCAATTCTATCTCGAGTCGTCGTTCTGTACAATCCTCAAAACTCGGTAAAGCGCCGTTAAGCTTGGAGAAACAGAGACTACTAAAAGCTGTCGAGATGCGTAAGAAGCAAATGCGAAAATCACAACAGGTAAATGTAAATGCGACTATGCAGGATACGGAGGGAGTTTACGATCTACAAGTACCAAAATCATCAATCTCTTATGGAAACGAAAGGACAGATCAACGGACAGATCATAAAGATACGACCGCTCTGCCAAATGTAATGGAATCTGAGTCTAAATCCGGTCAGAATTCACGTGAGCCAGCTCCTATATCCATTGGATCGCAATCGGGTCCTACAGAGCAACAACAATTAGGTTCAAGTTCAGATTTAGGGGATTCAAAGAAGGACACCATCATTTTAAAAGTCAATGGTGTGCGACATGAATCTCGCAGTGATGCAACATCGACATCCTCGGGTTCTGATACAGTTGTGACGATTGCACCGACTATAACGGACATTCCATTGTTTCCAGAGGCGATGTTGGGTTATAATGATGATGATGTTGATGATGACGACGATGAAGATGAACATGTCAAAGACGTAAAAATGGTTCAGAGGAAAGTAAACCCTGAGAACAAAAAAACAGATCAAGCTATTGTATCATCGCTTTGGAATAAATCAATAATCTCGTCAAATCCAATTTCGACGACAAGATCGACGTCTGACACAATCTGGAAAGATGAAGACGTCCCAGTCTCACCAATATCACCATCATATAATCATCAGTCAATGACGAGTTTTCCTAGTATGCCAAGTTTTCCTAACACGCCCATCAGAACCTCCTATGACCATTTCGAGAAGGAGGACATGAAAATGAATGAGATCGTGGAGACACCAATGCACGTTCCAATACCGGAGTGTACACCTCCTGCTCCACCAATTGTTCACGGGGTTGGGGATCATACAGAGCAAGAAACTCAAGAGCCCCCCAGTGCACTGACAGTATTTTTTGATGCGTGTTCTATCTCGACTATCGATCAAATACAGCCAATTGCAGAAGATCAAGTATCGGCTGTAATAGACAACAAAGATAATTGGTTCTCGGATGCAAGTACTGACGATCAAGCTGGCGATATAAAGCGTGTCGAATCGACACCGACCAAAAATAAAAACAAGACTCGACGATCTCGAGGTGAATCAGTACTTGCTATCAATCCGACGAGTCGAGGAAGTCCAACTCACAAGCATACCTCGACCAATCGTCATAGTGATGAAAGTTTTCTTCTTGATGATGCCGAATTTGACGATAATGACAATGCAACAATTCATCAAGCTACTTCAATGTCAGTACTAAGAAAACCTGCTACCCCAGTACTTGCAACATCTAGATATTCTACTGTTTCTTCAACAACTTCATTAGACTTGGCTACTCCAAATACAGTCAAGACTGTGATAGACACACGTAGAGCAAGTCCGTTGGCAGCTGTTAACACAACATCGAATGCTACGCCACCATTCATGGACCTCGCAAGTAAGTTTTCCACATATCAGACGCCCAAGTTACAGACTACCAATGACTTGATCAACACTTCTCGGAAAGATCGTATTGGAAGTAGTATATCAGAAAGAATTGCAAGACTAGCACAATCAAGGACCAGTGGAAGTCCAACATCAAACTATGTCGTACCGAATACCGGACGAAAAACTCCATCACCTACAGAGACTCGAAAGGGATTGTTCAACAAGAATCTACAATCTGTGTCTCCTTCTATATCAATCCCAAGGATCGAAATACCAACCTATTATTCCGGTCAGCCAAAGGACTTTTCAAAAGATATTTCTCCAATTAGTCCTTCGCCTCTTTCGGGAAGTTCGAGTCCACGATTGACGAGAAAGGCGTCTGTACAATCAAAAATGTCTGTTGAGAATTCTACTCCGACTTCTGCCAGACCGTCTATTGAATCTAGCAGGTTCAAAAGATTCTCACTTGCGTTGTACAAATCTCATGAATCAAAGGCTGATATTCCCACCTCGATACAAGAAGCTTCTACACTATCTTCATCTCCTACACGTGAAATCCCCGAACCGGACTCTCCAACAAAGACAATCGGTGGAAGCACTCGAGCGTCTCGATTTCTCAAGAGAATGTCCGGTATATCAACGTCAATGTCTCGTAAAAAGAGCCACACAAATGGTCGGTTAGCTGCGCCGGGAAGCAATTCAGCAATGTCGACATCTCCAGTATCTCCCATGACTCCCGACTCGATGTTTTCCGAACCAGAATCGACATATAGTACAACAAGCAATACTACATCTTCTCTTGAACCGAGTCTTGAACCATCAATGATAGCCACCGATACTATATCCTCCTCGTCGAACATTGATTTCCACTCGTCAGTCCCAGCAATGTTAATAGGCGACATCAACGTTCAATTCCCGTCTACTAATTTATGGAAACGTCGCTACGTCGAAATAGACAGTAAAGGCAATCTAGTCTTTTCTGTGAATGAGAAACCTTCCTCGTCATCGTCTTCTTCTACGAATAGTATCAGTAATCTCTCGAGACAAGACTCCTCGTTGCCGAAGAATAGTATCTATAACCCAATGACTTCTCCTCTGAGTAGTAACTCTCATGGGAAGAAGTCGTTTGATTTGAAATCTGTCTCGAGAGTCGAGTCGCCTCACGGTGATGATGCCGAATTACCATTTTCGGTAGTGTTGAAGTTTAGAAACGATACGGCGGGGGATTTGATCATTGCGTGTGAAGATCCTAATGGTCAGAGGGAATTATATGCCGGTAAAGTCTACCAATTATCTTATTCTCTATTGTGCATCGTAATACTAATGATTGAATGAATAGTGTTGCAGAGATATGTCAGAGATTGGACTGCTTTGACACAACAATTTTGAAAGAAACAGTTTGTATATAATGTTGACGTGGATACAACAAGTCATGTGTTTTGGAAATGAATGATTGAAATGAATAAATCAAGATTCTGTTGATTGATTGTTTATGATGTTTTTGTTATATATTTTGTGGATACCCTTTCTAGTTTGATTTATATATTGGTAATTATATAGCCATTTTCTTGAGATGTATAAAGTAAGCTACATAGTTCTATACGATTGGATTTGATAGACTGCTGTTCTTCATAGCCAATTCCTTGCTCATTCAGACCGAAAACAATTGTGTCGATGATACTTGATCCGGTATATCGGAGTGATGCCAAGCAAAATACAGACACTTCGACTCATGTATTGGCCTCTTATGATTTTCTGATGGTATCTATGGACTTTAGATTTTCATGGCTTGAAGTACTTACATGCTACTGAAGCTCGAGCTTTGCACAGTGAGGATGCTTAATGAAGTCTCATCATCAAGTAAGATGTAGGTACTTCTGCTGTCAGCCTCGTGTGAAACTCCAATCAAGAAGGGCGCGGTCTTGGGTGTATGTGATACAGACTACATCGTCATCATGCTTATGAATGAATTTAAAGGGCGAAGAAGTCGAGAAGTATGAAGCCTAAGAGCATAAGAGAAATGGATGTCTATGTATCCAAACAAGGCTTGCCCGACCCGTTGAGCGAGTACTGGTAGCAAAGCAAGCCTTACTATATTCTTTTATCTTTACTCTGCTGGTCGTCAATCTTGGGTCCTCTTCTTCGTCTTTGCATATCAAAGCAGTTTATGAGATTTATAGACCATTATCGACTCGTTGTCTACATAATTGAGCGTGTTTGTAAGGCTTGCTGGAGAAATGATCCGAGATCGAGTATATATACCGTAACAGACGGGTCTGATTGCTGTAACACTCCAATCAGAGTTCAAATGTCCAAGTATATCGAATGAGTAATATCCTGTTAAAAGTGTACCATATATCCTATACATGTGACTTTCCAAGTGTAGCACAAGGGTGAAGTCAACAGACAAACTTCGACCATGTCACAGAACACAGAACCATATTATTCAGTCTACCTAGGTATAGACACCTCGAAAATGAAATATCGAAGATTAACGAAGCGCGGTCGTAGTATTCAATGCTTTCGAATGTAAGTACAAATGTTGGAAAAGAATATGGATTTTGCGAGAAGGCATTATTTTTCCTCAACATGACAGGAATGTTCTTATGGAATGTTAATCAACACAACCCTTTTGTCACAACAGACTCGAATTAATCATAGTCAAAGTGAATGTCGTACAAGACTTTGTCCAGCATTGTCACCTTGGTACTCTTCTTTATCAACTTCACGCACACTAATAATGATGGAAACTTTTCACTTCACAATGACATTGATAGTCCAGCCACAAGATTGTGGTCAGGAGAAGTATTGTCTTTCTTCACATCCACCCGTGACTATGAATCTTGGACTTTTATCGTCAAGATCTTCAAGAGCTGCTTAAAGACAAGGTGCACTCTTCTTCGTTATAGAAAGAATTGGACTTTTCCTAATTGGTCATCTCACGCTGCATGTCAATTATTTAATAGCAATATCTCATTACTTAACTTGATCTTCTCGGGACAGTTGGACAGGCAAGTCGTCCTCATTCTATCCAAGTGTATGGGAACATTACTCATGCATGAGAATAGAAAATCACTTGCGTAGAAGAGCAGAAGATGAGGATCTTCTCTTTAGCAAAGAGACTGTGGAATGCAGTTGCAAAAGTCTGCTGCCTCCCCACCGACGACAATCATGAGTCTACTAATGATGCTGATCATACTGGGGGAATTGAAATGCAAACCGTACTCTATGGTGCTGAGTCTGATAAATTCACTACAATCTCGGAACCCGAATTCAAACGCATCATCCAGCTTCTGGACCTCTCACAGGATATCCTCGACAAGATCTTTGACTTGATCATTCTGGATCATACAACCGTCAAAGAAACAATCACTTACGAGACCTACCACCCCTCATCCGGAAGCAAAGATTACAAAAAGACTTTCAAAATCTGTTCAACCTACCGCGACACTCCATTCTCTCTTCCCATCTCCACAGCCGGTCTGTTAGGTACAAAGTTCATCAGCCACGCATTGAAACAATACATATTCCAAACCGGAAACCTCCAGTCGTTACAACACTTGGACAAGATCATAGACATCTACGCCAACAAGAACCCATCTCTAACCTTCCAACCGATTCTCCACATCATCGTCAACGCCCAAACAATCTGCAAACGCGCCATATCCGTCGAGTTCTCAAGCGTAGAAGAGAAAGTATTCATCGAAGCACGCCGAGTGACGGATTACATACTCGACACGGCCGTCGCTCTCTCTCGCTTCTCATCCACGTGCCTGGTGATCTTCAACATCCAACGCGTCGCAGAGAGATGGGAGGATCTCCGTGCCGCGCGTGTGGATACGTATTTGACACAACACGTTGTTGCATTCGACTGGACTCGTTTCTTCGATTGCTGTCCGGTAGAAGACGACGAGACTGGTGCAATGATGGATATTAACATGGCGTTGATCTTGGGGATTAGAAGAATGACGGCTTGTAGTAGAAGAGTGGAGCGTTGGCTCGAGGAGAATGGCCTCCATGCAAGTTGATGAATGTGACAGTAAAGAAATACCGAAACGGTAGCATAAAAGTAAAGTGACGATAGCACAAAAGAACAGGTGTGAATAGCATAAAAGTACAATAGCATACAATTACAGTAACATACCTTATTTAAACATTCAATAATAATCATAACTTCATAATACTTGTGACTGTATGGATGTTCAAGTGAATAAATGAACCAAACTTCTCATTATTGTATCATAATCATGATAAATATAACGCTAAATACAACAGAGTGGAGCTATCTAGCTTGACATTTGAACACATGCATAGATAACACACATTCATCATTGAACAACTTTGCGCTTTCCACTAATAATGTAATAACGCCAATGGCATAAAAAGGGGGTATATAATTTAAGAATAATAAATCGAAAGAAAAATGTAGCTAAAAATGTTAAATCGTTTCATTAGAATGAATGAAAAATAAAAAGGGTATCAATCATGTATGTTGGGTGGAGAAAAAAAATATCAGACATTAATGGTAATTTTGAATCATGAATGCTGCAGAAACAGGTATTCATGGTTATAAGTTTTAGAGTTTTGGTCGTAAATCAATATAATAATCGAAGTTCATGCCTGACCTGTACTTGTGAGGGGTCGTGAGGTTCGAGGCCTTCGTTATCGGGTGTAGAGTGAGAGACAAGCATTGCCTGCATATGCTGTCCTTCTGGTAATTCGAGAATATCGTTATCGTCGAGTTGGATGAGGCGTTGACCATCTTTGCATCGAACTGTTTCGAAAATGGTTGGCTGATTGATGCTGAATCGTGTGCAGATACTACTGACAAAGTTGTCCAACGTTCGTTGCGTGAGGTACACGGAGCGATAATATTTGTCGCTGGACGAGTCACGATCGGATATGAATTGGACGTAAATGCATGCAACTATCTTCTTATTAGTAGACGGTAGTGTATGTTGTTGGAAAGAATTCTTACCAGGCTTTTCCAAACGTCCAGGTGGTGGCTTGTAGTTAACATCAACACCAGTTGCTTCTATATATCCTTGCAAATGCCCAGTATTTTGTATCACAGGTACTCTTAGAGTTTGCTCTGAAGGACTGGCATAATTCTGTGGACTGGCTGAACGAGTTTCGGGCAGACCGAGGTCTTGCATATGATTTGTTTGTTTCCATTCATGTCCGGAATCAGCCGGTGACATGCCCAAAAATTGTAGAGTCGAGTCTCTTCGTTCGAGACAGGGTTCAGATCGACCAGAAGGAGTTGGTGATATAATCATTGACGATTGAGTACTTGAATCAATCCAAGGTCGTGATAAATCATCCATTTTGGTATCAATCCTGAGTAAGTTGATAGGTTCTCCAACCAGTCGTACAGCAAACGTATCTGGGTCATCTTCCACCGCTCCTCGAAGAAATAAGACACTAAAAGTCTTTGTTGACGAAAACATTTTCTTCATCTCTATCAACTTTTCATGCAGATCTTCATCCCCGTTGATCTTTGTTATTGGCGAGATTGATGCCGATGTCGACCACGTCCGTTCATGTTTAGAAAGTTTAGCCGGTCTCTGTGACTCAATACCTCCACTTGTTCTTTTCCTTTTGCCGAGTTCCTTTGGTAGGACAGTTTCGTTTTGGGTAATTTGCTGATTTACCTTTTCAATCATTTTCTTCACATGAGCAACGTCATTGGCTAATTTTCTTTCTGCTCCGTGATCACGGAATAGCTTTACTTTACAATGACAGATCTCTGGGATTTGAGCATCAACGGTTGGCCCGAGGAGTTCAGTCTTTGCGCACAGACGAACTGGCACACCTTTGACGCCTTTGGAATGACTAAAGTCAGTAGAAAGAAAGTTGAAGCGAACTGGTATAGGACATTCGAGAAGTCCGTTTCCAAAATCCGCAGTATGAGTCCATCGAACACAAAAGCCATCAAAGGAAGCAGACTCCAATTCCATCTGGACGTTCGGCTGATCCATGTTTTTATAAGCAGATTCTACAAATTCAACTGCTTGAAGCTTGCCACCTCGTCGATGCGACTCTACTATTCCTCGACCTTCTTTCCAGAGTTGCCAGCACATCTCAGGTCTACGGCGTTGTTCCTCATCTTCGAATGAAACCCGCACAAACGTACGATAAGAAACAGGTCCCGCAGGTCGTGGATCAGTGTCTTTTATCCTTAATGTATAAGTTTGACCTTTATTGAGATATGTAATTGGTATCTCGTCTTCATGACCAACCATTGCAGTCGGCGCATTCAAAGTCGCATGATATCGAAACCTATGACATTGTTATCAGCTAAGGCATAAATCACCAACGATGATCGGAGCGAGTATCTACCTTTCGGCCAATCGATGTGTTTTGTTTTGCACTTGTAGACTACCAATATCCGTAACACATTTAGGCATCAGCATTGAGTCAGTCAGTGCACCAATGTCCAGATCCATCTTTATATCCATCTGATTGATCATTCGAGTAGGGTTTCCCATCATTGCTTGCAAATCGTTGAGAGAGAGCGCCTGCGATTGTGTTTGTTGATCATACACAGTAGTTGATAAATGAGAATCGTCCTGTAAACCTAATGGACGAATACCGTACTGCTCTTGCAAATCTGGTCTTGATGGAGCATTGACAGGCCGAACCCCTTGCGCCAGCACGAAGGGTTTTGCGCCATCTGATGTAGGCATCGACGTCGGCGTCCCGAGGCCAAATTGTAAGTATGGTGTATGAAGATCGCCAGCATGTATGCTGTGAAAGAGGGGTCTTAAACCACCAGAATTAGGGGTATAATATCCCGGTACTTGTGTCGCAAATGCATCAAAAGCATTACTGTTAGGATCAAGAAATGAGGGAGTAAAGCCCAGACCGCTCAGTCCCCAAGTATCAAAATCAGAAAAGTCTTTTGACAAGACATCCTCAGATTTGTTACAAGCATTGATTGGTATGACTTCTGTGACCATTTCATCTTTGCGATCATCTGTACCCTTGTCAGCGAGTATTTCAACTATATCCTTATCAAAAGTCGTCGTCGTTTGCGGGACCGTGGTAGGACATTGTGCATTAAACGTAGCGGCATTGCTAATTCCAGAATCGGGTTGAGGGCATGAGATAGATTGCGAGAATAAAGGATTATGTCGTAGATTCGGGAAAGCTGCCTTGAATCTTGTATACAGCTCATCCGTTGGCTTTTGGGTATTTATCCTGCATGGTATTAATTATCGGGTTTGTAAAACAACTATATATTTGCTTTACCTGTTACGAAACATTGTTGATCACAGCCGCTTTGCACCGCCTCAATACTTGACATTCGTCAGGAGCTCATTGACACGGAGAATTTTACCTCCTGTCACACCAAAATCAATATTCGAATTTGCAATCGACGAGCGCGGCCTAATAGCCCTCCTGCGAAGAAAAAGCAGTGTTAAGTGGCTAGTCCATAGGAGAATCCGAGGTTCATAAGAGCGGCCACACTGATGACCTGGAAATCGACGAGTTTTACGCCACGCAGCCACATCCGTGCACGGATCGCTTTAATTTAAAGTTCAAAGTTTAAATTTCTGCATCTGAATAGTATGTCGACACACCATGATGATTAATTTATGCATGCAACAAGGATTATAGCGCAAATTTGTTATAATAATGGGATAAAACTAATATCTGACCATCGACGAGCAACGGCTATGACTTGCGCTCAAGCAGGGACGACAATATATGAGATCTTGACGCTGCTAGATATATTATTAATCTACAATTCACATGTTTTTGACTTTATAGTCATAGCTCGCAAGATGATCACCGTTCATCGAAATTTTCCATTTCCAGTAATAATAATGGCTGAATATGGTGCGATAGCGTATAAACTAACAGTCGCTTTCCTTCCCTCGGAGTGTGCAGTCTCGATTCGATTCGATACTTCTGCAATTGCACATCAACTACCGTGACGATGCACTCACTATGCTAACGATGGGCTTACTATTCACTAAGGCGCCTCTGCTGATACATCATCTTTTTTCTCAAACGTTTAATTTCACATTTTCATGAAGAACATTTTAGGAAGCACAGCCACAGGTTGCCGTCAAAGAACCATACACACAGAACCTTGTCCCTTTCATAGATTGGCAATCTTCCATTTTTTCGGGACTCGGCGTTTCCCATTATGGAATTTCCGAACTAACAGCGCTTTGACAGTTTGTTGGTTCTCGATGAAGGATGCATGAAACACCGGTCGGGACCAAAATTCCATCTGCTTGACCATAATCTTTATGGAAGTTCTTGACTCGAATCGTATCAAGGACAAGCAGAGTTCGAACGGGCCCGATTATCGACACATATATATATTCGATGTTGGCAACCTTGACAGCGCACCAAGCCCATATAATAACTACGAACAAAACGCATGTGCTAAATTATCTGTTGATTTTTCATCACGTGGTAAATAGCTTTGAGTGTTTGCTTGACACTGTTTCGAGCTCCTGATACCGAGCTATGCAATAACCTTTCACATAGATTATTCTGAAATGTTCTTAGCTCGAATTCATGTATAATAAGCATGTGCATTTCTAGTACGTGGGTGAAATCTCTGAAGTATGTTATGTAGCAGTGTCGCGGTCGTGCTCCAACTCGACCGTTTTATAGGAGGATATTGGAGGGCTCCTATTTTGACTTTTGCTGCTGGAAAGCTCAGGGATGGATACGTTGCTGAAGCATGAATCTCTCCTGCATCAACAACAACACGACTTGAAAGTTCTCGCATTGATCTGTTCAGAGGAGATCGTGTAGTTACCAACTCACATTCATTATTGTTCAGACAGTTGGCTGTGCCACTGGATGAATAATATCTGATTCAAATACGCTCATTTGAAATATACACTTTATGTCCAGAGACGTTTGAGACGTAAAGGCTTGCCAGTGCCTGTCCGTGTGTGCCCAGAGGTCTTGCGTAATTCCACGTACCTCGTACGTATCAACCCGGAATTCGTGGTGGTTCTGTCGAATTACAAGAGCTCGACAATCGCGAAACCATGACTTCGACAATGTCGCACTCCTTTGGAAGCCGACATGGAACACCAGAAGCACAAGCTTCAAACCTCCGACCACCACAACCTCGGAATGCCAGTGGAGGTCATCACTTACGGGCTTCGGCAGATATGGGCGGGTTTCCACATTCAAATCCATCCATCGTTCCCCGAACACAAAGACCGACATCTGAGATATTTCTCAACGGGTTTTCTTCATCAGGGCTTGGTGTGGAAGATCCAAGTGATAAGCTGGCACAACAGTGGATGGCTGATATAGATCAATACGAAAACACATTGGAAGACATGGCTGCGGCCACTTTGGATCAAGATTTCAAGGAAGAGCTGAGTGCGATAGAACAATGGTTTCGAGTATTGGCCGAGCCAGAACGTACAGCATCCTTATATGCGCTTTTACAACAAACTACTCAGGTCCAAATTCGATTCTTTATACAGGTCTTGCAGCAGATGGCCAAGAATCATCCGATGGCAGGAGTATTATCTCCAGCTAATTTTAATGAAAAAGGTTAGTCTTGCCAAATCGTTGCACAGGCGATATCTATTATATATCTAGTTCTGACAGTAACTATACAGACGCAATGACTGCACGGATGACGGATGCGATTACCAAATTGAATGTTGAAGGTGCTCGAAATTCTTTTGCTTTTGGCACAAAACCACCTCTATCTCCTGGCATCAACAAACGCTTGTCAAGCTTGGATCCAGGTACAATAAATTCCATGTTCCCAGATGCTGCTGCAGCAATTGCGAAGCAAAAGGCCGATCTACAGGAGCATACTGGAAACGGGACAGCCTCGAAGAGAAGCAGTCTTATCATGACAGATCGCGTTGCGGGACAGTTATCGGCTAGACTCGGCGGTACAGAGGATGGTTCTAGGAAAGATATTAACCCACCACTATCACCTTCTCCTTGGAATGTTAAAGCTGGCGATGCGACGTTCTCTAACTTGTCAAGAACAAAGTCAACTAGCGAACGAGCACCAATGGGACAATTTAATGCTGGCAGTATATCCTCAGGTAACTTGCGCTCACCCAGACCACTGCAGATCAACGGAGATGGGAATTTGCAAACAAGCACAATCTCGGCCGCAGAAACAAATCCAGCTACAATGCCCATGCTTTCTCCATATACAATCAATGGAAGTTGGGCATCAATGGTAAATACACCACTAGTATCAAATTTCCAGAACCCGCAGGTAGGACATGCAAACGGACCAAGTCAGACAGATATGATGGTCAATGCGACTGCCATGAAGTTGGCTGCTCTATCTACAGTCAATAATAGATTACAATTGGACGATGCGCGTAAGTTTCGCAGAACAAAGTCAAATGACGCACAAGCTGTGAATGGTGGAATCAATTATGGAATGCCAAATACAAACATTCTTATGACTAACGAACACGGTCAAGTACTTAGTCCTCAACAAGCAGCAGCTTTACAAGCTCAACAACTAGCGGTAATGCAAGGCATGCGATCGAGGCCGAATTCACCGGGAATAGCTCTTCATCACGCTGGAATGTCGACAGTAAATGTGCCAATGTCAACAAGCAATGGATTTCTCACGGCTTATGATGGCTCACTGTTGAGCGCTGGACTTCCCATGTTGAATACTGGAATGGGTATGGGTGAAGGTTACATATCTGATCATTCAGATGCACGTGGCAGGTCTCCACGTGCAAGAAGGGGTGGATCTAAACCACCTGAAGATCCAACCGATATTGCTCTGTTGTCTGATATTCCAGCATGGTTGAGACAGTTGAGATTGCATAAATATACAGACAATCTAAAAGATATGAGATGGCAAGATTTGGTACAACTGGACGATGCAGGGTTGGAGCAAAAAGGTGTAAATGCTTTGGGTGCACGACGAAAACTTCTCAAGGTTTGTCATTCTCCTACTCTGTCCAACGCGGCTGTGTGATCCGTTACTAATATATAGACAGGTCTTTGAACAGGTTAATGAAGCACAACAAGAAGGAAAATTATGAAAATTGAGGTTGATGTGACGATCTCCTAGGATAAAATGTTGACATTAGTTGGGCGCTTTTAGCATTAACTTGTATCAAACAATAACTTGGGCATCTGTAAAAGCTTTTGATTATTGTTGTATACTTTAAGCAGATATTCACTTATGATATAATAAATTAATGAATGTTAATATTCCTATCAACAGAATTTCCACCAAGATTAACATTTTAGATTGATACCCTTTCTTTTTTCACCCTCTCTATGCTCAAACATGACTTGGACTCCAACAAACAGCGTAGCACATGCAGTGACCAGATATGCAATTCCACTCCAACTATCCACCATTCCACGAATCAACCCTCTCGCGCCATCCACTCCAACCACGAATCCAATCGTATTTGCAACCATCAACAGCAAAATATTGACGACCGCGCCAGCACCACATAACCATCTATACACGTCCGGCCAATCCTTCCACTGTCTTTTCGGAAACGCCATTGTAGCCAAAGCTTCCGGCAAAACAATCAACGTGGCCAACCAACCCCAAGCCAACAATTTCGGGTTCAAATCATGCCACAACGCGACAAACGTAAACACTGCAAAGAAATTCGCGACGGGTCGTATTTTCGCGATCAAACTCCCAGAACGCTCACTACCCCCTCCGCCCAGAGGAATGTAAATGTATCGAATGATCCATCTGTTGAAACTCCTGTGCCATGCTCGCCAGAACGCTAACGTAGAGTAGTTGTCTGACATGCAACGAATCATGTTCTCTGGAGGGTCGATGTTGTCGATCAAAGACCAGAGACGGAAGAAACGCCATGGAATCACGAGTTTGAGCCAGATGTGGTGCAGGTTAAAGTAGCCTATCATACTGAGTTGAAACGGAGAGTAGAGAGACCACGTGGGTGAGGAATGGATGATGGCTACGACGTAGAGATAGTGGATGACAATCTCCATGCAGAGAAGGACTAGAAGGAAACGAATCCCGTAGAGGAATGTTCGGATGTGAGTGGTTGTCGGCAAAGGGTAGCGGGATTGCGAGATAAAGTCGTTGAACGTCATGATTGGTCCGGCGAGGTAGAGAGGTGCATAGAGTGCGTAGGCGATGTAGTTTCGGAAGGAAAAGTCTGTTAATGAAGCGCCATGGGATATTCGATCACGTTCACTCAGAAGAGAGGGATCGAGTTGTTTCTTCTTTTGGGGTTCAGCTTCATTCTTCGCTTTGTTTTGATAGATGTATTACATACCTCGTTAGGACTCGAACTACCGCGGCCAAGAGCCCAATAGTAATCCATATTAAAGGATATTAATCGTAGAATGGTTACGTTAAACAAGACCTCCCAACGAGGATTTAATCCTCCAAAGCTATCAATTCTATGTCCCCATGATAGTGGTTGCTCTCCTGATAGTGAAGGTGCAGAAGGAAGGAAAAGGGTAGCAAAAGCAGAGAATCTATAGCCTTGACATAATTCATTAGCTACAAGAATAAACAGATTGAATGTCCAAGTTGCCGTTGGCACATATGCTCGTTCGACCTTTGTGGCAATCTTAAAGTTAAGCCATAATATAACAAGAATCTTCAAGGCTGAAATACCATGAAGTGCAGTGATTAATGCAATAGCAAACATAAAATCAAATGAAATACGGTGTTCAAGTCTTGCATTTGCAGCTGCACCAACATGCAATCCTTGCGTTAAACCATTGTCTTCGCCGTTCACTTTACGTATAGTCGTATAACTATCAATCCTCCAAAAAGTGTTGTATAGTTTACGAAGAAAAGGGTGGAGGATGAGTATTATGGCTAGATAAGGTAGATTGTCCCTAAAATTACTATATTGTGAGTCCGTATTATCAACCATACGACCTGGAATCCACCCAGGAGATAAGAGACCCGAAAATCGGTCATATTCTGGACTATCCGGTCGGGAGACGTCATAAACGGACTTGACCATGAGAGGAACGGCAATTATAACGACGGCATAATAAACATAATACTCTCGACTCTGCCATTTTGAAGGTCTAGAGCCTGGCAGAGCTGGTCCGGCTGGAGTATCGTTTTTCTCAATTGGATGTTGAGCTACATCTTGTCTTGACTTTTGTGCTGCATTGAACGAAGAGGTGAATCGAGTGTCTAGGGTATCTAGTGAATATATTGCCTTGAAAAAGTTCCAGACAGATTGGAACATGGTACAATCATTTGTAAAACCACAAGACAGTAATACAATCTTTAGCAGAGCTCTGGCCCGTCAAATCACCATGTTGGCTGTCGCATATAATGCTAATTGTTACTCCAATCAATGTCGAAGCATGTAACTTATGGTTGAAGTCAAAGGTCCGAAACCTTATTTTTATAGACTCTTTTTATCACCGCATTCGAACTTCACTTCGTCACGTCAATTGGTTAGAGGTTGCACATCAGAAATCGTTTGCATCTTTTCTGGATCGCTTGTGCATGCTGTATTGAGACAGAGCAAGGCCATTGGCAGACAGAATGTCTTCAGGACAAGCTATATCGACCAATACAGCTCCGCAAACTCAAGAATATGCCGGCGATGAAATAAATGCGATAGTCTTGGATCCAGGCGCGTGCACGATCAGGGCGGGTTTTGCAGGAGAAGACGTTCCTAAATCAGTCGTTCCATCTTTTTATGGAATCGGTCGTGGTTCAGAGAATAATGACAAGCAATACTTCGGAGATAATACTATTCACAATCCATCACTACAATTAGATATCAAAACACCGTTCGATTCGGAATCGCTGATAGAGGACTGGGATGTCGCGACTAAATTGTTCGAATACACAATCACTTCAAGACTACTTGGACCACAACAGACGTTGTCTCGTCAGCATGCGTCGGATGAGAAGAATGGCGAAGATGGAGATGTTGATATGGATAAAGTGGTGGATGCACTAGAAAAGCCGATGGAGGAAAGTCCTTTGTTGATGACGGAACCCGCTTGGAATCCACCAAAATCGCGAGAAAAAACAATGGAGATGGCGTTTGAGAGTTGGGGGACTCCAGCATTTTGGATTGGTCGGACAGGAATGCTCTCTGCGTAAGTTTTTGATATATCAGTTCTACACATATTTTATCTTGTTTTGACTTATGTATGTCTAGATTTGCACAAGGAAAACCGTCTGCTTTGGTCATCGATGTCGGGATGAATCAAACGTCAGTCACACCAGTCATCGATGGCTTCTTTACAAAAAAAGGTAAACGATTATGCATATACATAGCTGATGAGGTCACTAATGTGATTTTAGCAACACAACGCTCCCCTCTTGGATCCAACTGGCTTTCGAACCAATTACGATTACAGTTCTCGCAGATTACACCTCAAGTTCCACTTGTACCTTATTACACGGTCAAATCCAAACAGCAAGTTGATGCAAATCAGCCTGCGAATGCTATATACACTCAATTCGCGACCCCGCCCACAAATTCCTTTCGTCGACTGCAAGAAGAACGCGTCCTTACGGCCTTTAAAGAGTCCATGGTTCAAATGTGGCCTGGCCCTGACCGACTAGATTCCGCAGAGCCATCTGGCACACATAGCAATCTAGAAAGAGCAAGATCTCTACCTCCAAGGCCGTTTGAGATGCCTGATGGATACAACACCGTGTTTGGTGTAGAACGATTCAGAGTTGTAGAAGGGTTATTCGATTCCAAAGCCGCCCTTCGTGATGCAAACAATCCTGCACCGGATGAGAAGCATACCATTCCACAACTTGTCAATGCAGCCTTGAGTGCTATTGACGTTGATCAAAGAGCGCAACTTCTCAATCAGATCGTCTTGACCGGTGCGGGTAGTCTTATTGAGAAATTACCAGAACGTATTCAGTCGGAATTATCAGTCATGTATCCTAATCCACGAGTAAGGGTTCATACTAGTAACAGTACTACAGATCGTAAATATGGAGCTTGGGTTGGAGGTAGTATACTTGCTAGTTTGGGAACTTTTCATCAAATGTGGATTAGCAAGAAAGAGTACGAAGAGCATGGATCTAGTATAGTTGAGAAGCGTTGTAAATAGATGAAATGCGAAAAATTTATGATTGATACTGAGATAATATTATATGAAAACATCACGTATCAATTTCCATTTTTTCCACCACCTGGCCATGAGCAGCAGCGGCATTATCGTCATCTGTTCCAACTTCTTGTATAGTGACATATTTTGTTATATCTTCCTTTGTAATGACCTTCTCTTTCAAGACCGCAGTCGTACCTCTTTCGAACGTATAATTCCTCTTCTTCTGCTCTCTTTGATTTGGAGTGATATAGTTTCTCATCAGAGTAGTCTTCTCGCTTGTGATCACCGCTACATCAACGTTACTTCCCGAACCCAAATCATTCCATATACCAGCTAGAATAGCATCTGAACATAACTTTACTGCTGCATCCTTCGTCAAGACAGCCTTCCATTGTGTTTCGAAGACAGACATGGCAGCTAATGAACCAGACCCCATAGTCACATACGGTAATTTATCTGTACTACCTGCTGCATGAACTGTGAAGAGATGTGCACCCATGGGATCTACACCTGCTACTACGAGATATGCGCCAATCTGTCCTTGATATCGGAAAAGGTGTTGTTTGAGCATAGTCATGCATGTTGCTATACGTGGCTGTCGATCAGTAAAGTATGAGTGAAGTTCAAGATTCGACGAGATGAGAGCTGTGGTGAATTCTGTATCGGCTGCTGTTCCTGCTCCAGCACACCAGATTTTGGGAGCGATGTAGTGCAGTTTTTGACAATTCTGATGGATACACGTCATTAAACGGTAACTCACAGCATGCTAAACGAGACATACCTTATCTGCTACTATATCACCACTTGTCGCTCTGGTATCTGCAGCTATAACTACTCCTCCATCGAATAAACATCCTACAATAGTCGTTCCTGTGCTAGTTGTTTTTGGAAGAGGTACACCTTGAGCTGCAAGGGCTATGTTGCGATCGGAATTGGAGAAATCAAATCCAGGCATGCTGACAATCGGATCTTTGAATGATTGAGGGCTGATACAAGAGTTTTATGACAATGACATAGTAGATAGTCTCGTTCGAACTGCCAAGTTCAGCCCTATGACAGCTAGATATAAATTTATGCACGGACCATGCTTATATTTGATGATCACAAATAGTTATCGCGAAACTTCACATGTGAAAATGACAATTACTATAAGCATAGTGAATCTTATAACATATCGACAGGAGACGGTTCAATTCAATTGAAACCTTCAGATACACAATGTTTTAATACTAAAAGTAACAACTACAATGTCGTGGGGTTTTGGAGCTGCTCCATCAGCGGCGGCTTCAGATTCTTCAAAAGCCACTGGTGCGCCAGATCTTGAAGAAATACAGACAGACGTAAGTTCTTGATCAAGCTGCGATTTTTCAGCGACTATGCTAAGTACTTATTACAGGGTCTCGGTTTCTTATCAATAGCTGGCGAAACAAAACTTCGACTTCTCCCTCGACCATGGCCTGCAGATCGATTACCAAAGTCCTCGGCTTCGTTACTAAGTATAGCACCAGCTAAAGGACTTTTAGCAGCTGCTGGACCTGAAAACTTGATTATCGCTTCTACCGAGTCTGTCCGCAAGGCATATACTTCTGATATAGCAGAGGAGCAGGGCGCAAAGCCCTTTACACCTCAAATATCACTTCAAGTCCCTCGAGTATCACAAGTCGCATTCTCTGCAGACGGTAGCTGTTTAGTCATTACGGCTGAAGAGGGCGGTGGTCTCGCTGTTTACGATGTTCAAGCGCTTCAGCAAGGTCAAACACAATCAGCATTTCAATTAACAACCAATGGGTTATCCCTGCGAGCACTAGTTCCAAATCCCGCTCTGGAATTCTCGCATTTATTCGCAGTAGTCCTTACTGAGGGTCAGCTTCTTATCGCTGACTTGAAAGAGCAGAAACTCATAACAGGAGGTCAAGGCCCATGCTTCCGAGAAGGTGTGGCATGTGTGTCGTGGAGCGCAAAAGGCAAACAGCTTGTTGCTGGACTTCAGGATGGTACAGCAGAACAGTATGATCATCAAGGCAATAAGAAAGCGGTCATTCCAATTCCAAATTCACTCAGTGCGCCAATGCCATTGACTACGATATCTTGGCTGGCTAATGATGACTTTCTGGTCATTCACACTCCTGTGGGACAGGATAGTAGCGACTCTGTATACCATATATTACACAGAGATAAGAGTAATGGCAGCTTTACATCCGCCAAATTTGCTGGTGATCCGACACCTGCCTTTGGACTTCGTCATCCCGCTCAACACTTCATCTCACGCCTAAAGAGCTTTCCCCCAAATTTGGATGACATGCTTATATTGTGCTCAACCGCAGGTACAGACATCGGTGTCTTTACAAGATCAACGTCCCCTTTGACAATGGATCTACCTGCAGAAAAGGTTACGAATATTTATACAAGCACTTCAATGTCCAATGATGCAAGAAGGGCGCAAATGCCCATGAGTTCGGACGGCATGGGCGACACATCCCCGATTGGTATGGTTATCGATCTCTCGAGTAAAGATTTAGTCAAACGACCGCTACCCACGGATGATCTAGACGAGACAGCCACACCACTTCCTGCGTTGATGATCTTGGATAACGAAGGACGTCTGTCAACTTGGTGGATCATGTATACAGAATCCATACGTGGAAAGACTGCTTATCCGGGACTAGCAAACGCAAAAACAGAGAATGGGCCTTCAAGTGTGATAAAACCATCGGTGCTGCAATCAACAGCGGGACAGTCAACACCGACAAATACCACACCTGCTTTTGGTTCGAGCAGTTTCGGTAGTAAGCCAGTCGCTCAACCCGCATTCGGATCTGCAAGCACTCCTGGCTTTGGTGGAGCTTCTACAATGGGTCAGAAGCCATCCGTTTGGGGAACATCAAGCATAACCCCAACGCCTGCTTTTGGCCAAGCTACTTTTGGTACGCCAAGTAGCAGTGCGACTACATTCGGTTCTACTACGGGTATGGGAACCAAAGTATCGCCATGGGCAACTTCATCATCGACTCCGGCCACAGGGACGACCTTTGGTCAAGCAACAACGTTTGGTGCAGCGTCCGGAACAGCATCAGCATTCGCCCAAGCTACTACCCAACAACCCAGTAACTCACCTTTCGGAACTAACAATGTCGCTAAGTCGTCCCCATTCGCGATTACAGATTCTGGTAAAAGTGCCTCACCTTTTGCTAATTTTGGTAAACAAACTGATGGCAAAAGCGCTCCATTTGCTTCTACCAGCGAAACAGGTGAAAAACATTCATCACCCTTTGCTAAATTTGGTCAAAATACATCCTCCGCTTTTGGATCTACAGCAAGTACACAGCCATTCGGCAGCACCAGTTTTGGCAAGGCTTCAGCGCTTGGTGCTGGAACTGGTGCAATATCTTCGCCGTTCAGTCAACCCTCGAAAGCACAAGAACCACCTTCCTCGCCAGAAGCAACCATGTCTGACGATCAAAGCGTGAATAATACCACCGAAGCACCTAAACCTACCCCATTTTCTGGCTTCAAGCTTGTTAGTGGATTCAAGGCTGATCCTGGTACCAACGATAACAAAACAATTGCAAAGACCCAGCACTCCGGCCAATCACTTTTCGGAAGTTCGTTTGGGGAAACTTTAAATGCCACCGCTAAATCGATCACAACGCCGCCGAAAGAAACTTCACTGACCAAGTCATCCTCGACTCCATTTGGCGTACCAAAACAGAATTCTGCTGGATTCAGCTTCGGACAGCCAGCACCTAACAATGCCAAGACTGTGGCTGCTCAGGAAGATGCACCTCTACCTCCCGATTTTACCGGTGCAAAGGCCTTGAAAGAGAGTAGCTTCGGCGATGTTCCTCTGCCACCAGATCCTACCTTCAAGGCTGATCAGAAACGCGATAATGTTGAAAATGCTCCTCTGCCTCCAGATTTCTCGACATCGAATTCGAAGATTGACGATACACCTCCTAAACTCAGAAACATTGCAGATGATGAATCCTCTGACCTTTCTCCTCCTATAAGTGATGGTGCAGATCATGTAGCATTGAATGACGATGAGGAAAATGAGGAAGAGGAGTTGGCTGAAAGTCATGAAGAAGATGACGACCAGGAAGAAGAAGTTGATGAAGGCGATGAGTTTGATGAAGAGGAATGGGTGGAAGAAGAAACTGGCGATGATGCCACAGACGAGGAACTTGAGACACCTCAAGCTACACAACACAAACTCGAAGCAGCATCAACAACGCCTTTTGGATCAAGATTGACATTTCCAGACTCTGCAGCCAAAACTGTCAGTTTTGACAAATCGGCATTGCCGTCAACGACACCTGCCGGCCTACCCAAGGGGCCTATCTTTGCACCACCGCAGAAAGAGTCCCCCAGGTCACCTTCACCAATACGCAAGGAACGATCTGTGCCCAAGCGAGTTCCGACAAAGCATGTCCCCAATTCATCAATTGACCTACATCAACGACAACAGTCATCATCACCTCATCGACCCTTCAAACACAGCAGTAAACAACAATTGCCAGAAATACAACATGCTGATCTTGAGGACGACGAAGCTGATCGAATAAAAGTCATCCTAGCTTTGCCAATCGAACCGACAAAAACTCTTGAACCCTTTGTCGCTCATCAAGATTACATAGGCGGGACGGAAAAGTCGGGGCTCGGAGGTCAAGTTGAGAATATATTCAGAGATGTGAACAGTATGATTGACACTCTTGGGCTTAATGCTCGCTCTTTAGAAAGCTTCATACGAGGACACGAATCAGTTCAATCGAAACAAAAAGAAGATCTTGAAGAAGACGAAGAGTGGTGTCTTATTGGGATCGATGATCTTAGAAAGATTGAGGATGATATTGATTCGCAGCTTGACTCTGCAAAGCTAGATAAGCGAGGGCAATCTATCGAAGAGATTGCGTCATTATACCAAGAATCATTGAGAATGCGTGCAAGGACATCGGATATAAGGAGACAAATAGCTTTACATAACAATGCAGAGAAGAGAACGGCACAGAGAAATGCTCCTCTCGATACCGAGACTGAGATGCAGCAAAATCAATTGCGAAAATCAGCTTCAACTGTTCAAAAATCGATACAAGAGGTCGAAGAACAGTTGAGTTTATTACGAGCTCAATTAGCATCAATACCTACAAATAATGGGACTTCCAAGACTGCGCCTACAGTGGAGGCAGTAACGAACACTATCATGAAAATGACGGCCATGATACAGCAAAAGTCCGCTGACGTGGATTTGCTAGAAGCTCAAATTCGGCGTTTACCTCAAGGCTTGGCAAGTCTTTCACTACAAGATGATGAAAGTGATTTATTGCGTAGTAGCACCTCAAGCCTCCGAGCAAGTCGACGAGGATTGCCCATAAGTCAGAGTGTCAGTTCGTTAAACACCCCCATCTCACCAATGCAGAGAAATCTCAACCGACAAAGTTTCCTCAATGGAGGAGAAAAGCTTGGACTATCAGGTATGTTGGGATCCCGATTTTTGACACCGCCGCATTTGAGCAACAGAGATTCGCCCAACAGAAGAAGCACGCTCGTCTCGAGATCATCACCGTCACCTATGGATGCTGAGCTCGCACAAAGCACTATAACCACTTCCGCAAATGGGCAGAACCATAAGACGATGCACATGTCGGAGCAGGATATAAATCGATATCGGAATCGTTTGGGGAATCGTAGAAAGATATTAGAAAGCTTGAAAGCTACAGTAGAGAAGAAGGGGAGTAGAATAGTCAACGTATGATGGATCTTAATTCTGCTTTCTTTACCGAAAGTAATAATGTCAGCAATATTATACTATCGTATGATCTGTCGTGACGCCTATTTTTACAGCCAATTGCCATTTTGTAAGGCTGGTGCGGGGTAGGAGGTGGGGTATTTTATATCCACAGTGGTAAATTATGTATTGTGTTGTCATTGAGCTGTATCATAGCATAATTTATCACATCTGCATTCATTGACTGTTACAAACATGGCTCCAGCTGTACTCAAAAAATCAGGCGTTATCTATGGTGAAGATGTACGAGAACTCTTCAAATGGGCACAAGAGAAGAAATTCGCCATTCCTGCTATAAACGTCACATCATCTTCCACGTGCGTTGCCGCTCTCGAAGCTGCAAGAGATGCAAAAGCACCCATCATTCTCCAAGTCTCACAAGGAGGTGCCGCATATTTCTGCGGAAAGGGTGTGAGCAATGGTAATCAAGAAGCTAGCATTGCCGGAGCTGTAGCTGCTGCTCATTACATTATTGCTGTTTCACCAGCTTATGGAATTCCAGTCGTACTTCACACTGATCATTGCGCAAAGAAGCTTCTACCCTGGTTTGACGGAATGTTGGATGCTGATGAGAAGTACTTTAAAGAACATGGTCATCCATTGTTTTCATCGCATATGATCGATTTGTCCGAAGAGTCTATCGACTATAATATCCAGACTACAAAGAAGTATTTTGAACGTGCAGCTCCAATGAAGCAATGGTTGGAAATGGTAAGAATTTATCTCGTTCACAGCAATATTTGAATATTATACTAATAAAAACAGGAAATCGGTATCACTGGAGGCGAGGAAGACGGTGTCAACAACGAATCGGTAGATAACGCTGCTCTCTACACACAGCCTGAAGATATATACCAGATCTACAAGACCTTATCTGCAATATCACCATATTTCTCAATTGCAGCTGGATTTGGTAATGTACACGGTGTATACAAACCAGGAAATGTCCAACTTCACCCCGAATTACTCCAGAAACATCAACAATATGTCAAGGAGAAGATTGGAGGTCAGGATGATGAACCAGTCTTTTTGGTCTTCCACGGAGGTAGTGGAAGTACACAAAAGGAGTTCTCCGACGCTATTTCTTATGGGGTCGTCAAGGTTAATTTAGACACTGATTTACAGTATGCATACACAGAAGGTATCAGAGACTATATGATCAATAAGAAGGACTATCTCAGCTCGCAAGTCGGCAATCCAGATGGATCTGATAAACCAAATAAGAAATATTATGATCCAAGAGTATGGGTTAGAGAGGGTGAAAAGACAATGACCAAGCGAGTTGCTGTTGGTCTCAAGGATTTCAATACTGCCGGTCAATTGTAGTCTTTTCGACATATAACTCATGGATATAGTCTTAGTTTAGCTTTCTCTACATAATCGGCTCAAAATATATGCTTGTACTGTACTGCAATAACCTTTTTATCTCAGTGATCTAAGCCACACCCCACCCGAAGACCGCTGCGACCCCGCTATTCCACTACGTCATCGCACCGCCTCACTACCGGATGCCATCTTATTACCACAGTACCGTGTTTCTATTTCTTTCGTCAATTACTTCTTAGATTCAATCTTCTTATCCCTACATTACTGTCATTTCACTTGAATCACAAGATGGGTGTATGTATATCCCTCATGCTTAATGCAGATCATTAATTGACATGTAAATTATAGCTTGCTAGTAAACTCGCCGCAGCACAGGGTAATGCCGCTCCAGGCGGTATGCCTAGTAGCATGCCTCCAGCCATGCCGCCCAGTGGAGGTAATTATGTGAGTCTTCAATTACTTACACGATTGTTATGATAACATATACTGATCAAATTGTGAAGCCTGGACAACAGTCTTATCAACCATATAATCCTCAACAGGTTAGTCTCTGATGTCATACTTCATTCCATTATCTTCTATGCACTCGATCCGTTAAGGATGAGATTTTGTCTCTGCATATCTTTCGTAAAACCCTGACGCGCTTCTCATATCGAAATTGCTTACTATTGCTCGCATTATGGCAATCTAGAAAATAAGCACGAGCATTGAGCAAGAGCAAACACTAAAGTAATACTGTCGCATAGGCACAACAGCCAAGCTATGGTCAAGCTCCTCCACCTCCACAATATGGTCAACCTCAGCAACAACCTCAGCAACAGCAGCAGGGTTCCTTTGCCGGACAGGGCGCAGGGTCAAGTCCTGCTCAGATCAACAGCTATAAGCAGTCCTTACTCCAAACTATTCAAGAGAAGAGACTTCAAGCATTCTACCCTGCAAATTCACCAATAATCGATCAAATTGCAAATAAAGCAGGACCTCTGGTTGATAGACTTGCTGCACAATGGAGAATACAAAAGGAAATAGCCAATGACATTGTAAAGCTCGCTTTATACGATATTGTTCTATATATTGGTAAGTCCTCATATCCGACAATCTTTAAAATGATAGGGTCAACTAATATTGGTAAATAGACAATAGTGGATCAATGCAATTCGAGGAAAATGGTGAGCGTATAGATGACCTTAAACTTATCCTCGATCGCGTGGCTTTTGCAGCTACCCTATTTGATGACGATGGCATTGAGGTGCGCTTCATGAATGCTGGTCCGCCAGAGAATATGACCTCTGGCGTCAAGACGGCACAGCAGGTGCAGACTTTGATGACCAACGTAAAGTTCTCTGGATTGACACCCCTAGGCTCTGAGATGAAGCGCAAAGTTATTGATCCAATCTTTTTGAGTAACCTCAGAGCCCAAAGGTTGAAGAAGCCTGTCCTTGTCATCTCAGTTACAGACGGCCAACCGACTGGAGATGTGCCCAATAACGAAGCCATTATCGATACTATCAAATATGCTGTTAATGAGGCCAGTCGAAGTTCTTACGGTGCCGGTGCTATTGCTTTTCAATTCGCACAAGTTGGCAATGATCTCAAGGCTCGTGAATTTCTAGGCAAGTTGGACAATGATCCAGTTGTTGGCAGCTTGGTCGATTGCACGTCGAGTAAGATTAACTTTTGCATGACTTGAAATGACATGACTGACATACGTCACACACAGATTTCGAAAGTGAGTCCGACGAGATGGCTCGTATGGTTCCACCTGTTACACTTACGCCGGATCTCTGGGTAAGTACAAATGTCTTCCACAGGTTTGTCAACTCTAACATTTCCTAGGTAATAAAACTACTTCTCGGTGCGATTGATTCATCTTATGACACTCAGGATGAAAAAGGTCAAGCAGGTAATAACGCTAATTATGGACGACCTCCTCCAGGTCAGGCTCAATATGGTCAACAACAATATGGTCAACAACAATATGGTCAACAACAATATGGACAGCCGCAATATAATCAACAACCACAATATGGTCAGCCACAAGCACCCTACGGACAAGCACCACAACAATATGCTCAGCAACCTCAACAGAATACTCAGCAACGACCATATGGCCAATCGCCCGGCGGTTATGGTGGAGCACCTCCGCAGCCACCAAGATACTAGAAAACGTTCAGCACCATGTTGTCAATATTGAGAAACGATGGCAAGTCAAGTGAAGAAATGGTTGATATATCACGTGCCAAGACCATACTTTATTGTCAACAACGCCTTTCTACTTTGAGTTAATCTAAGGATAAAATGTCTTTTGTAGTAAACAGCATACATAGTTGGCCAGAATAAGGGGGGATTATGTTTGGAGGCTTCCAGTCAAAATCAGTCATTCGTAAAGTCTCTGTTGCAGTACCTGTGAAGCCAAAGCCTGTCGTGACTGAAAACAAATCTGCAAATCCCAAATCTCAAATATCCGACAAGCCGAATTATAACTCTAAGCGCGCAGATGGCGCGAGGACTATTGCGCCCAACAGGACGAAACGGTCGTCTAGTCCCGTAACCCGTACAGAATCGCTTGTCAAGAGGGCGGTGAAGCGAAAGGCACTAACGCCGCCACCACAATGGGGTGAAAGCGACGATGATAATGATGACGACAGTAATGATATCGAAAGTAGAAGTTCGAAGCAAGGAGTAGCGAGTGGCGCAAATGGTCAAGATAGCAATCTACCACCGAGTGCATCACGGAAGAGAATAAAGTCTGCATCAAACAGCGTTGATCCAAGTCGCATCCTGTTCCGCCAACCTTCACCACCTCCACCTCCATCTGCTCTAACCGATGATTCACATACTCAATCCATCAACATAATACAAGCATCGCCGACAATAATGACGTTACCCGACAATCAAGATCAATCATTTCCTCTCGCTCATAGCGCAGACCTCGTATCAAATCCAAGCACATCTCATAAATTTCGACCTTTTTTTCTAGAAGAGATAGCTTCATCAATCTCACTGCAATATCCTAGTTCATTTTCTCACTCCAATGAAAATATCCAACATCGTGCCGAACGGTTCTATCTCGCCGATTCGATAGACATTGATGGTTACAAATCCTCCTACGACATACTCGAGACAATTCGACAGGTTTGTCTCCATTATCTCCCCCGTCAAGAATCCGAAGAATGTTCCGACGATTTGACTGGATTTGTGCGACGACTCACACGAACAATGAAAGGCGATTTATCCACGTCTTGTAAAGACGAATTTATAAAAACAATAGACGAGTATAATTCTTTGATAACGAAAAGGTTACATGACGGTACAATCGAGAGGGTTTTGAGGAGTAAACACGGCTTGACGTTCGATTGGATGAAACGCATCTTGGATCAGGTTTATAGTCGCACAGTCAGTCCTCATGTAGACATGCTGAAAGATTACATCAATGGTACGGACAACGTTTATGGAGAATTACTATATCCTCTCGTGTCAGAAATGTTTCGAGAGACGGGTTTGAAATCTAATCAGGTATTTGTAGATCTGGGCAGTGGGGTGGGAAATGTCGTCCTACAAGCTGCTTTGGAAATCGGCTGTGAGGCTTGGGGGTGTGAAATGATGCCTAATCCATGTGGTTTGGCTGATTTGCAAGCCGAGGAATTCAATCAGAGGGCGAGATTATGGGGCGTACACGTCGGAAGAGTCAGACTTGTCAAGGGTGATTTTTTGGAAACAAAAGAAATAGCAGCAGTACTGAAACGAGCAGATGTCGTACTGGTGAATAACCAGGCTTTTGGTCCCGATCTGAATAGTAAATTGATCGATAAATTTCTGGATCTAAAAGATGGTTGTCAGGTCATTAGTTTGAAAAGTTTCAAGCCAGACGGCTTTGAGATACAGGATAGGAATATCAACGACGTGAGGCATTTATTAAAAGTTAGGAAATTGGAATACTTTTCTGGTAGAGTCAGTTGGACAGATGCGCCAGGAAACTACTACATTGCTACGAAAGATCCTTCTGAATTGATCAAATATCATGACGGGCAGAAGAGGAAAAGGTGAATTATTTCTTTTATGTGATTACGCATAGACGGTGACTGTATTATACGAGTGGTTTTGAGGGGAATATTCACAATGCATGGGACACGATATATATAAAACTATTCATCCTTGTAAAATAATGCGGTACTTGTAATTAATGCTATAGCGATTGGACATTTACAGCCATCAGCATAATCTCTAACGGATTTCTCTAACGAGTTTCGCATAACATGAATAGACTTCAATCTGGCTGGCAAAACGCGTGATAATCCATGACACAACATTATCGCGAACGCGTTGTATCAATAATCATCAAAGTTTTTATGCACGGGCGTGATCGGGCTCTCGGGTCCTGAAAACCTGCAGTATGTGTTGCGAGACAATCCTTGTTGGTCAGCAAACTTTATTCATAAAAGTTCGATCGAGAATGTAACCAAAAAAATGATCCTAATTTCCCCTTTTTCAACTTTAAAATAAACCTCGGTCGTTCTTTCCGGGTACGGTATCATAATCAAATTGTCAACAAAATTGCAGGCGGGAAAAGGAAAGAACGCTAGTCTTCGGACATAAGAGAGAGCAATTGAACCCTGTAGGCGAACCTATTGAACCCATCATTTGTAATCATCCGATCGTCATTCAAGAGCATTTTCACCGGCCTTGCTGATGAACCATATCAAGCCTCTTTATATTAAAAAATAACATAGATTATCTTCATCATTCACCTCTTCTCTTCTCGCACCCTTATACTTTTATCCTTGATTTCGTATTTTCGAATCGTATCTTGATATACACATCAGTTAATTTTAAAAAGCACTCATCCATCCTCACAAAAGTTACTTTCTTCTCCACTAGGATTATCAGATCCACAATATCGACAGGATTTTGGGTTCCTGGCTTTGTAACCTATTTTTCCAATTCAATTCAACACTTCCCATCGCCATTCCTAATTCTACCATTCAACACGAGTTCACGCAATGCCTCTACGAACAATCAATCCTTTTACCTCGTCTACGACCGTCACGACTACTATTACTACTCCATCGATAGATTCATTGGACGAGAAGAGCACATCTGTAAGGTCTCGGTCTTTAGAGACTCGCAAACCATCCAATCGTCTCACACATTTGTTCTCTGGCGCTCCTCGAAACTCGACAAAAGCCAATCAAATCAGACGATCAGAATCTCCTTCTCTCTTACCGTCGATACCACTTCTTCCGACGATAAATCTCACTTCTGCAGCCGGAAAGATAGAAGAACGGCCAATGACCTTGTTCCAACCTCCAACACCAGAAGAAACGCGAAGACTTGCTAAACAACATGCAGCGTTTGGTCCTCTTGGTTCGCAAGAACATAGATATTCTAGTAGATTCATCGGAGAACAGTTTCCAGACCCGATTGAGGATAGTCCACCCATGTACTTTCTTCTCACAACATATATAAGTTATTTGATACTCATTATATATGGACACGTCCGCGATTTCTTTGGAAAACGGTTCAAGCAAGTGAAATACTCACATTTGAAAAGTCGAGATGGATGGGCGCCTTTGAACAGCGATTTTGATAATTTCTATATTCGACGACTTCAATTAAGGATCAACGATTGTTTCAGAAGACCGGTGACTGGAGTTCCGGGACGTTTCATTACTTTACTCGATAGAACCTCTGATGACTCTAACATAACCTTCAAATTGACCGGAACAACCACAGAGACGCTCAATATGAGTTCCTACAACTATCTTGGATTTGCACAATCCGAGGGAGAATGTGCTGATCTTGTCGAGGTAGCTACAAAGAAATATGGAACAAGTTTTGCCAGTCCAAGAGGAGATGCCGGTACAAATGAATTACATCTTGAAGTTGAAGAATTGACTGCAAAATTTGTAGGAAAGGAAGCTGCAGTTGTATTCTCAATGGGTTTCGGCACTAACACGGCTGCATTCGCTGCTCTTGTTGGAAAAGGTTGTTTGATAATATCTGATGAACTTAATCATTCTTCTATTCGATTTGGTGCAAGGTTATCTGGCGCCGTCATTGACATGTTTAAGCATAATAATATGGAAGATCTAGAAAGGGTTTTGCGTGAAAGAATCTCACAGGGTCAACCACGTACTCATCGTCCTTGGAAGAAGATTCTCGTCGCTGTTGAAGGTCTCTATTCTATGGAAGGTACAATGGTTAATCTTCCTGCTGTTGTTGAATTGAGAGAAAGGTATAAATTCTATTTATATGTTGATGAAGCTCATTCAATTGGTGCTTTGGGTCCTAACGGTAAAGGTGTATGTGATTATTTCAATATCGATCCTTCAAACATCGATATTTTGATGGGAACATTTACAAAATCTTTTGGTGCAAATGGTGGCTATGTTGCTGGCGACAAGGCTATCATTAACAAGTTTAGAGCTACAAACGCTGGATCTATTTATGGTGAAGCTCCAGCTCCACCTGTCCTCGTACAAATATCTAGTGCTCTTCGGATAATCATTGGTGAATTGGCTCCTGGTCAAGGGAAAGAACGTTTGGAGAGACTTGCTTTTAATTCTCGCTACTTGCGATTAGGATTGAAAAGACTTGGTTTCATCATTTACGGTCACGATGATTCACCCATTATTCCTCTGATGCTTTATAATCCCGCAAAGATTCCTGCTTTTTCACATGAAATGCTCAAACGAAAAATCGCAGTCGTCGTTGTCGGATATCCGGCTACACCTTTGATATCTTCACGTGCTAGATTTTGTGTTTCTGCTGCGCATACTAAGGATGATCTTGATCGATTATTAGCTGCGTGTGACGAAGCCGGTGAAGTCCTCCAATTGAAATTTAGTTCTGGTATTGCAGGTGGACAATATCCTTTGATTGATGGCTTAACGAATGTCGAAGAAATGAATCATAAAGAAAAGATGGAGAATAACAAGTCTATAAGTTTGACAGCTCCAAGATGGAAGATTGATGAAGTTGTCAAGAGAGGTGTACAAGATGTAAAGTCACCATTGTATTAATCTTTTTTTTTTCTTAATAATGGTTATTGTTTGATTCTTTTTTTATGATAATCATAATCATTCTTATTGCATTGAAGCATTTCTAGATCTGGTTTAATCATGGAAATAATCCTTTTATTCTTTGTTTGTATATATTTTTTTTCTAATTCTATTAATATTTTCTAACACTTGACTATCTATATTTTACATTTTCCGTCTGTGATATAAATGAAGTAATACATACAAGTCTAGCATTTATATCATATAATGATGAGTATATGTTCTACCATGCAAGTCTTGTCATTTCAACCAAGTCCATTTGTCCATTATCTTATTTCAACCAAGTCCATTTGTCCATTATCTTATTTCAACCAAGTCCATTTGTCCATTATCTTATTTCAACCAAGTCCATTTGTCCATTATCTTATTTCAAGAATGTACCTCTTACAACTTGTATTGTTGTTTACTTTATAATTAAATATATGCTTGATGGAAACTATTCTTACCTTGGTCAGGATGAGACTGTTGTTACCTCTGAAACAACGACTCGGTCATATTCCTATAGCTGTTTCGTTTGAGATACATGCTGCCTTTACCTCTGACTTTGACGACTTTTTCTATTCAGATGTATGCTTCGTGGTGAGACTGTTGTTATCACCTCGAGGATATTGACTTTGTAACAGTCTTGGTTATTTCAATACGATCAGCTCTGATATAATAGATATCTTGCTGCTTCGGGACATGTCGCACACTATCATTGCCTCTGACATGTGGGGCTGTTTTGACAGATTAAGAGCCGTTTACATCCCATGACATGCTTTGTCCGAATATATAGAAAGTTGGTATGTTCTCAAAAAGTATACATTTTTCTTTACTATAATGTTTATATAATATCTCTTCGGTGTTAGAATTGATCCCAACCTAGGGTCGTTTTCGAGAATATACTTGTTGTTATCGATTTTCCATGACACAAATACACAATATATCGTTACTAACGAGCGGGGCTTGTAATTCCCATGTCCACGAATGATCATCATAAAAACACCCTGTTCATTGAATTATATACATCTTCTATCCTATCCTATACTATATATACACACGTTTCTCTACTCTTTTATTGTTTAACAATCAAATCCTCGTGTCAACACCAATGCCAAAATCTTTCCTACACCGCTCACAAACCCTTTCCATTCCCTCGTCTTTGAACCGACTTCCACACACAGAACAGAACTCTACCCTCCCACTTCCGTGTGTTGTTTGTCCGTCGAGTGATAATTTACCCACAGTCCGGACGACATTGCTGACAATACCGGGGAATGACGCCTCAATGTCAGAAAAGTAACTCTCACACAATTCGTCGATCGAGAGGGTTTTGATTTCTCTGAATTTCTTTCCCGTTCCGTCTGTGTTATTTGAAATTGATGACAGTTGATGAGGGGGGATCAGAGATGATAATAGCCTCTCCGGGCCGGGGTGGTGATCAGTCGTGTCTTTGCTACTAGAAACAGAAGGAGAGAGAGTTGAGGGAGGCGGTAAGACGGCACATGTCGCGAAACTGTAAAGATCTTTCCGCAACACGTCTCTGAATAAACAGATGACCTCTACGTCCCCGGTAGTGGTTTCGTCAACAATGGTTGGAAGGGTAGAAGAGGTGGGTTTGTCGGAAAGTAAAGATACTATATTCGTGCTCTTCCCCTTTGCGACTTCTGACAACGTCTGAGCTGCTAGACGCGTGGCTGATGAGCCTAGCAAAACCACTGCTTTTTGAGTCTGTCGGAGAGGATCTTGTGCCGAAAAGGGGTGGAGGGAGATGTATTCGAGACATTTCGACAGTAGCAAAGAGGTAACATCTCGTCGAACAGTTGCGTCTAGAGATTTGTGAGCAAGGAGGGAATATACTCTCTCTTTCAGCGACAATGTTGACGACGGAGATGAAAGGGTTGAAGAAGTGAGAAAGTCGTCTAGCCAGGAACGTAGAGGGGGTTGTTCGAGAATGTGGAATAGATTTACAGTGTAATAATCATGACGAGGAAAGACAGCCTTGTAGGAATCCAGTAGTGAAGATCCCTCGTTGTCGTTGAGAGAGGATTGATTCTCGAATCGCAGTTCAGGAGGTATAGCTACGTGAACGACTCTCAGTGCATAGCTCGTTCTACCCGTCTTACGCACCATGCCGTCAATATGTCGATCGAGTGCATATAATAACGAAGTCGAAGAGATTCCTCCCGATAGTGCAAAAGTATAGACATCGCTGGGATTACTTGTCCCACGATTGCCGGGTTTAGAAGTACTGGTGGGACAACTGTTACGAAAAGCCTCTATACGCTTTATCGGACGGGTTTGGATGTGTTTCACAAAACATTCACTATTTCATTTAGTTACTGGTCGATACGTGCAAATAAGGTAACAAAGACATTTCTCACTCGCAGAACTTTTCACCCCGTAGTATCTGAGTCGCGACGTGTTGACGACATCTTTGACATTTATCTACAGTCACAGATTCGTCTACAATTGTAGTTTCCAGTGATTGTTCTTCGGTCATTCGGCCAAGAGTAATCGCCACAATGTTTCATCAACTTTGACGAATTCTCAGATGATTTTTTTGTAAGTACAAAAAATACACTACGTTTCAAACATATCATATTTCAGTATCATTACTATACAAATCATCTAAATACATATATCAATTCGTGGTAGGCTTGTCAACCGGTGATGGCTCCTGGCCGGGGTTTGACTCTGCTGATAAAGTCACCGACACACCTTGCTGTAAAACATTCTTACTCAAAGGATGTTCAGGATCATAACCCAAAGCTTTGACTATTCCCAAACCCTTTGTCCTTCCCTCACGAAATAATATTCTATCACCAACCGTGAGAAACTCTGGTCTTTGACAGAATCTAAAAGCGACCGTCGCCCGGTCTCCTGTCCTTATATATGCTCTATCAATATCGATAATAGCACACGTTTGACTAACAGGACCAACATGCAACATTGCTTGATATTTAGTTTTGATCGTTGTAGCATGAGATAATATCAGAACCTCTGCGATGAAATCAGAATATACACGCGGTGGATTAGTATCATCTTTTGGTAAAACGACCATTCCCTTTCGAACATCCTTCCGCCGTACCTTTTTCAAAGCAAATGTGGCTGAATGACCCGCACTACATACCGTAACAGACACTCGTTTTCTTTCGATTGACCTTATAGATGTCGAAGTGAATTGTCCAAGACCGTCTGGTCCAACAACAACATTATCACCAACATGAACGACACCAGACTTTACAACTCCACTGACTACAGTGCCAACAAATGGTACAGAAAAGGTATCATTGACGTGAAATTCAAAAGGTGCATCAACATCATATCTTCCATGATGAGGAATAATGTTGAGAAAATTACGCACAAGCTCAAGATTCTCTCCAGTGACGTTTGAAACCTGAAATATAGGACATATTCGTTGTGAAACGAATTGAGTCTATTCATAGACATTAACATGTTGAATTAACCTAATCGAAAAAAAGACTTACGGCTGTATTTACACAATCCTCTTTATTCTTTATAAATATTGGTATCTTTTTCGCTCCGGGAGATTTTAATATTTTCGTCAGTTGTGTGATGGTCTGTTGAAGAATATTCGGTGGACAAATATCAATCTTGGTAATGACGACCATAACCGGTACATTCAATGCTAATGCTATACCCAAGTGCTCCTTACTCATACCGATTAAACCATTGTTTGCGGCAACCATAAGTAAACAATAATTCGGCTCACTACTAAGTAGACCAAACACAGTCGTTCGTAAATATCGCTCATGTCCAGCTAGATCGGTGAAGCTGATGACTTTTGCCTATTGACCGATAACATGTCAGAATTAACAATCACTGCTCAAAGACAGCATGATACATACCGATCGATTACCTACTTCCTCCCAACTTAACTTCCTTCCAGGAACTTCACTACTTACAATCTCGCCTTTACTATCAAATCCCATAATTTCCATTCCTACACTACTAGTTCTACCAGATTCAATCTCATGCTTATGTCTGAAAAGGTTGACTCTCGCTTTGCCTCGACCATCATCCAACCCTCCTTTAACAAGCACACCCAACATTGTACTCTTTCCCGCATCTACATTTCCTACAACGGCAATTCTCACCTCAATGACATCGTCTATACTATTTGGTCTTCGCCGTATCGATATCTTTCCCGTACACGGAATCTGCGCTTGACTTTTCTTCCCTTCGACTATTATTCCACCATCCCCATTCTCATCAGTCTTTGCCTCCTCTTCTACACCTCGACTGATCAAGACTTTACAATCCGCCTTTAATCCATTTGCGATATTCTGTATTCTATCCAATGAGGATTTCCATTCTGCAAGACTAAAGTTCATGGGGTCACCATTCTCTTCTACTCCGAGATCGAATACCGTTTCACCATGTCCCTCGTCTAGTCTCGACGCCAGCAACCGTGACAAAATACCGTCGTTATTCTCCGCATCGTTATCGCTTGAAGCAGATGTATTTTCGGGGAGAAGTAGACTTTTTAATTTCTTAGTCGTAGGAGGATCGTCGGATAACGAAAGGTTTAGGGAATCGAGAATTTCAAGTTCAGCGTGATGAACAGGCTCGTTTCCATTACCGGTGTTGACTGTGGCGGTAGAGGATGAATTATTGCGGTTTTGTTGCTGTGTTCGATCTTGCTGTCGTTGGACGTATTCGGCAAAGTCGGAGAGGGCCTGTTCGAATTACACTATCAGAATATTGTATTGACTAATCGTAATAGAAGATATGCGAAACAATGAGTCTAAAATGTTGTGTATTTTACTTACAGTCTCGCCTGCTCGCCTTTCGGCGGCAGTCTGCTTGTTTGTAAATCGATCAGCGCGAGACGTCATGAGATCCCGTCAATCGCTATATTTCTGAATTGTAAATTATATACACATTGGAAAGATAAATGGAATCGATCTGACTACAAACTATGACTCAACTATGTACCATTGTCTTCATCGATTGCAACCCTAGGATCGATATTGCGGAGAAGAAGTAAAGTCAATGACGTCAAGAAGTATTTCATTCTATTCTAACAACCATTGAGAGAAATATATCACAGTCCAATTTTATTATATCAAAGCAATAAATTCAATAAGAATTGTTGTATAAAAATTACTAAACTAAAAAGACTAACATGAGAGGACCACCAGTTGTATATCTTCTTTTTCTTCATTATTAATTGGTCCTTCTACATGTATATATAGTCGCCACAACTCCCGTCTTTTATTTGTGGTATCATCAAACAAGAAACAGCAAAGCATAAAACATTCAAACAGAAAAAGAAATTTGACGGCACCATCACGATCGTAGGTTTACATTAGACATGAGCATATCAATGATCATCTACAACCCAGCAGGTCTGCTTCCGGAGTTCATAGTCGGTTCATTGAATGCAGCATCAACTTGACGTCCGTACTGTTGGTAAGTTTGACCAGCGGTATGACCAGTAGCAGTTCCTGGAACCTGGCTACTCAATTCTTGACCGTGGCTCGATGAGCCCAAATGACCGTGACCATGACTTCCTTGTCCGAGTCCTTGTCCATATGCTGCAGTGGATGACTGACCGAAGTTGTCACTTGCATTGCTTTGACTGGGATATCCCTGTTGAGAACCGTATCCTTGCTGAGCACCATATGCCTGTTGAGATCCGTATCCTTGTTGAGATGAACCGAGACCTTGTTGGGAACCATATCCTTGTTGAGATGATCCATGACCTTGTTGAGATGATCCGTATCCTTGGTTACCGTATCCAGAACCAGACTGAGCAGATTGACGGTCTTGAAGACCTCCCTGGGTGACTTCATGGGGCTTGCGAGTAATTGCAGACAACTTGGGAAGGCCAGTAGTCTCCTTGGCAGATCCAATAGTGAAGATTGGTGACTCCCACTTGTCTCCTTGAGCAGCCAAGTTCTTGTATTCGGTAGCCTTGGTGCTGATTCCTCCAGGAAGTTTAATGTTCTTGAAGATAGAATCGTGCTGTGTGATAGCGACATTGACCTCCTTGTCAGCAGCAACTTCATCCTTCTTCTCCTTTGCCTGAGTCAAACGAGCCTTGAATGCATCCAAGTAACGAGAGTATACATTTGGTGCATTCTCAGGGTTATTCTTGAGTTCATTCTTGACCTTCTCGGCTTCTTGGTGAACACCGTAGAGGAGAGCATCGACATCGTGAAGACTATCACGAATCTGCTTCTCAATCAATTTTGTGATGATTGGTGTCATGACCTTGAGGAGAAGAGGCTTGAAAAGCTTGAACAAAAGTTTGTGGTTACTCTGTTTGAGGATGATGTTCATGTTCTTGAGAGACACATCAACCTTGTTGACCTTGAAAAAGTGACGCTTGTCTGTTGAATCAGCAGTTTCCATTGCAACCTTGAATGAAAGACCAGAACCCGCAAGGACAATGTCCATCACACCCTTGTCAGTGATGGCAGGGAAGCCTTGCTTCTTGTGAATGTAGTAGCTGACATCTGCGTAAAACATTAGTATGATAGACATGTTGATACATGATAGAAATCTCACCTCTCAAGTCACATTGGACACCAGAAACAGCTAACATGACCTTATTCTTGTTCTTGCTGGTAACTTTCTTGCGTCCCCAACGGAAATAGTTGTCAGAGCCAAATTCAAATACGTTTGGTGCAAGGTTGTCTCCTTCCAAGACCAAATTCTCGACAATAACATCGACCATAGGATCAGAGTACTCAATACGAGGAATAGGAACGTAACGAATGTTTTCAAATGCGGCAGGAAGGATGACATCAGTCAAGTCGGTGATCAAATGAGGCTTGAATGTTGGTTTGCCATTCTCATCATTACCAAGATCAGTGAAGAGGTTGGTGAGTGAGTCACCGAAAGCCTTGTTCTGAGAATCTTTGTCGAATTGATCAAAGAAGAACTTGAACTCGTCCATGATACGGTCGGTGTGGTTTCTGTAACGATCACGGAGCAAGAAGTTACCTTGGTCGTAAAGCTGGTTCCATTCCTGGGTAGACGCATCCTGGAGAATGTATCCCTGCTCCTGAAGGGAGCGACGGATGAATTTGTCCAATCTCTGGAACCATCCTTTCAATTGAGGATCACGGTCAGCATCACGGTAGATCTCATTAAATGCCTCGAGGAGATCATCGAGGGATGTAGAGTTGGCGAAACGCTCGATGAGGGTCTTGAGATCTCCCTCAGCTTTGTTAAGGTTGCCGTCAGAGTTGTGAGCCTGTTGGACAGTTCCAGCAGTCTGGTTGGCCAAGTTCTTGGAGTAGCCAGCATATTGCTCAGCAAGACCGATCAAGGTGTCAATTGCAGAGCGGTCTAGTACATAGATTAGTAAATTAGACATATCTCATAACACCATGGATAACATACAGTCTTGGTGACCTTGGATCTCGGCGATCATCTTCCTTAATCGCCAGATGGCTTGATCACGGCGCTCCTCTGGGATCTTCTCCTTCAGGTAGTTCTGTGTACGGTCACGATATTCGCGAGCCTGGTCCTTGTGCTCTTGTGGAATGTTCTCGGCGATCTTATTTGCGGCAACAGATGCACCAGATCGAGCATCAACCGATCCATCATTGTTCTGTGCAGCGTTGCGAGTTTGGTTAGCGGCATCCTTCACGTCCTGCTTGCTGAAAGGTGTGCGCTCATCGATTTGTTTCTTGATGCCATCCTTGGACATATCTGGAACGTCGTGCCATGTGTTGTCTTCGGCTGGGCGATCGACTTGATTGAGTTGTTCTTCTGTTGGGTTAATTTTTGTAGCTGCCTTTTGAGCTGCATCGCCAGCGATGTCACGTAAGATGATCGAGGCATCCTTGACTACATTACAATCAGTACGAAGGATCCCTGGGAAAAAAAAGTTGGGAACTTACGAAGCTTTCTGAATTGACCATTGCTAATGAGCAGAGTTCCAAGTGTCCGGATGCCATCTAGTGCTTGATTACCGTGTTGCTTGGCAGTCTCCTTATCGACTGGAGCATTTGGTGTACCAGCGTTGCCACCATTGATTTGCTGTGTTTGCCAGATGAAGTCTTGAAGCAAGTTACCTTCATTCTTTGTGAGAAGCAAGATCTTGGCTTGTTCAACAACCTTGCGGACATCGGCAACGAGTTTTTGACCCTCGGCTGAAAGCTTTTTTGAAGGACTTGTCATGAACTTCTTCTGTATCATGGTGTTCAATGCAACATCGATTTGTTTGTTCTAAAGTGATCAGTCAGAAATATGTTCAATTGCAAGTTCTACACGCGTTCATACTGATGGAACCTTGCCATTGGCAAAAGCTATATAGACATTAGCATTTATTCAATTCAACATAGAGATTTTTAGAACTTACCAGAATAGATTCCATAGAGCTGTAGTTTGGTGTTGATATCAGCCTCCTTGACTTTATAGTCAGTAGGCACATTGACCGCAGCTCCTGAAGTGTGTCCAGAAGTCATGTTTGCGGGATTAGGATTAGGTATCTTCTAATATAATCAAAGGTTACGCTGCAAATGGGGTATCAAATAGAAAAAGAAGAAAACAGATAACCGATTTCGTAAAATCGTAGATGTGAATAGGTTTTTATGTGTAGGCAAGGTGGAGGAAGGTGGGAGGAAAAGAAATTGGAAGGAGCTTTTTCTTTGGTAGGATGATGACGCTAGGGGCACGATCAAGCATGGCAGGAGCTTCTACCGGCGCTGGCGCACTGACGCGCTTCTAGCAAAATTCTACGGTTTCTTCATTCATAAGCTTTTTCGAATCCTGGTCAATGTGACGTCATTCATTTCTTATTTTGCGCTCAAAGGGGTAACTAATAGAAAAATTCAATTTCGAGTTCACTAGCTGTTTTGAAAGATGACGCCATGATTATGATGATTTGATGCCAAAAACACACAATTCCCGTATCCTATATTTATGGATTCAGTGGTCTTCTGTACCAGGAATTTCATTGGGTACGGCGTTATACTGCTATCGAACATCAGGTGTATACATAAGCCAAATGTGAAAGAAAGTTCATGTCTGTCCACATTGGTGTTTACACTTGAGACAGCATAATAGCCACTCCACTTAGAACCGATATGAGGCCGTCCAAAGAATGGACATTCATTATTACATGTGTCTAAGACATACAGTTATATGCATTACCTAGTCAAACAAAACCTAACTTACGTTTTGCGATTCCACTGTTTAATTTTAAAATAACCCTTTTTATCGATTTCGTACGTGTTGCCCGGCCATTATCAACCATGGCGCGTATCGATTGAGCACGCTAGGCCAAATATCGAAGTAACTATCAGTACTGCTTCGAAATGCGCGTGATTCATTGAGTCCATCTTTGATATTATCTAATTTTTAGATAGTAATCATGTATATTCTATGCAATTCTTTTACAGCGCTTGATACAAAACTCTGCTCAAATATCGTGAAAAAGATTCATGAACAATTTACAACCATTTGCATGCCAAGACTCCAAGATTCCGAGTCCGAACCGAAATGCCAAGGTAAATTTCACATGGTCAAATATTCCAAATAAAAATTGGTAGTCTATACAGTAGTTTTGCATCCGAATTCAGTTTTATATAAAAACCACGTTTTAAGGGCGCGTAGATGTGAAATCAATCTTTGCTAGATGATAAGTAGAATGTTCCTATCAACTTATGTTGCTTCTGTTCACACTATTGAAACAAAACCAATTGACAGTAAATTTGAGACAACTAAATTACGTCATGTTCATGAACATACCGTGTGACATATATAGAATTTCTCTGGCTGGGTTCCTCGCAATCTACAATGCAGATATAGTGCCACCATGATAGTGTTGTAAGTTATGGTCAAAAGACCACGGATTATGGGATGGCAATGGTCCAGAAGAGCGGGTGAAAGAGTATTGACCATCAAGTAACGACTATTTATCTCCACGGGTCACAGCAAAAGATAAGTAAAAGAATCGGGTAACGCTATCGATTGTCATGAATACGACTTGTTTGGCAATTCTCGTAATGTGCTTGTCATCTCAATATTTCTCCAAGTCCAACATGGGTCTTGACATTTATTGTACGTATAACATCTTTGATATCTGTATTGGCTAGTACATGCTCGACAGCGCAATCAGATCACGATCTACTAAATTCAAGGGTTGGTGGATGAACATGGGCTACTAAGCGTGAACAGCGTGAAGAGGTATGTCCCTCTAGGGAATGATTATATGTAACTCGATAGAAATTGGATAGTACACAATTATGAATTTATGATAACGATATTAGATTGTGTATATTATGTTCATCTCTGCTAGTAAATTCCAAAGATTGATTCTGATTTGCTGGACTGAATAATTGAAAATACGTAATTCAGATTGATGCACACCAAGACTAAACAAGACGGTTACATCGCTTCCAAATCTCTCGTCAGATGTCTACTCCTGCGGAGCTTCAAGAATATCTTGAGATTGTACCTTGAAATATTCTTCATACTGACAAAACGCTATCAACCCATGGACATCGACGGTCCTTTTGCTTTCTCTTGGCAATTCGCCATCAAAAACGTCAACGAGTTTTCGACACGCATCGGCAGTTTCGTAGAAATGCGATCTACCACGCCTATAGAGACTGTATTTGGTACGAGGTTTATATTTGAAACAAAGCTTCTCCAATTTTGTGAAGCCTAGGCGCAATTTATGTAAAAAGTCGAGCCGGTTGAACCCATGATACACCTGAAATCGTTCGCAATTATCCAAGTGCGCGTTTGGACTAGTCCAAAGCCCGGAACGTAACTCGAATGGCCAGGCAATACCAATTCGGGTGTAGCGTTCATGTATGTCAAGCATGCGCAAGAGGTAACATTCCTCCATGATCAGAATTCGTAAATTTGGTGACCCAAATAACCAGTTGAACTGATCGAACTTTACGATTTCTTGGTTTGAAATAGCCAATTCTTCAAGATTGGGGAGTTCAGTTGATTTCGAATCGAAAAGCAGTGGAACAGGAGTGCCATTGATCTGCTGCACATCTAACGAGAGTTTCCGAATATTTGAACCGAGATATACGTTAATGAGAGCAACAATCGCCTCGCTGGCTGCTGAAATGGGATCTGATCTTGGGAAATCACCAACATTGTACTGTAGATGAAATGCGCTAACCGCAGACAAGCATTGTATATATTCAGGCACTTTTGCAAGCTTCACCAGAAAACTAAAATCCACACCAACTAACTCCAGTGCAGAGAATCTGGTATGACCCAGTATGTTCTCTTGTCTCATCAAAAAGCAAAGGAGTTGTTTAAAAACCATGATTGATGATGACTATTCGACACGAGTCGGACCATCAGCGCTATCATTCACCAGTCGAAGTATACTGGCATTTGGCAGCTTTTTGATAGTCTCAAGAATTGATAGGACGCGCAACAGCGAATTGGTACAAGATTCAGACCGACGGATGGAGATAGTTCGAGGCAATGTCTGAAGACCTTCATACAACGGATCGTTGAAGAATGACTGACACTGCACTTCTCTCGAATCGACTTCAGGTGGGATTACATAGACCCTCAACATGCTTTCGAGGGATGTTTCTAGTATGATTGGCTCATTGCACACGCTCCTCAAAGCTTTAAGATCTTTGATGGATAGATGCTTGAAGATCATAAGGTAGACTTCAGCCGGCATTGTCATCAACGATGGCTTATGACCAGCCTGCTCTCTTTTTCTTGAGAACGAAAAGTTTGACATTGGCGTGACGGTCGTGGTTGATTGGTAAATTGACTGACTTCGCTGCGACAATAGTCTAGCAAACATAGTAGATGTGTAATCTATTCAGATAATAGAACTTGTGATGATATATGTAGACGTAGATGATAAGAAAACAACAATATGGTGGAAGTTACTTCCAATATATATCTCTCTTACCTGTTTGTGAGACATGGTATCTACAATGTGAAAGTTGCCAACGAATCGCTAGGAATAATGGATATCGCAGGATCACGAAACAGTGTAAAGAGCTGTTGCGCATAATTATCGTAAAGAAGTGTCAGTTAGTGAATGAGATCAACAGTTACAACCTGTATATGCATCGGCAAGATATGGTTTCAATCAAGAAGCAATCAATGACACGCTCCAAGGACACAAACATTACCTTTTGTATCTCATCAATCATCTTGAGTAAACGTGCCAGATCATGCAAACAATTCGTTTGAATCCACACCAATGCTGGTACAGACAGTGCGTAATATATATGCTGAGATATCGATATCGGGTGCGGTGCTGATAAGAATAAGGTTTATGGGGAATTAAGTGGAGACGGAGTAAATAGCATGATTACTATTTATCATTGTTGCCGGATTACTGTTTTGTAAAGAACGACATGATGATTTCACTACATACAAGACTATAGAAACATCGTGGAAGCATACAGCAGCTTATATAAAATGGAGAAACTTTCGTATGCTGAAATCGCAATATATCGTCGTGACGTCAACTGACAAATGGAATTTGTGTAGCATTCCGAGCAACAAAGGCACTGCAAGTGCATCGCCAACTATGCAACGCAAAGCATGTGCATATGTTGATGCAATCCACGAATCTCCACACAAAGAAACACTTGCTCCAGCACAGTTATATTCAACAGCCAGTGGAAGATTATTTCATTCTGGACGGATAGTAATTGCTACAGCCGGGCCTCCTGCAAGAGGAAAGACTGCATCTGCAATCTCGTTAGCTCGATATCTGCGTTGGCTAGGTGTCAAAACGCGGGTGTTTCACTTGGGGGATTACAGACGAGCTACTGTCGAGGAAATACCGGATGATTATTTTTTCGTTCATGCTTCACCTTCGACAGTGGCATTACGGCAACAGATCATTGGGAAATGTCAGAGCGACATATTCGACTTTTTAGACTCTGAGAATGCTCAGGTAGCAATATACGATGCCGTAAATCCACTAGCCAGTGCTCGGAGAGATCTAGTCAAGGTATTTGCTGCTCGTGGAGTGCAAACCATTTTTATAGAGTTCAGCTCCACAGATCAAAAGCTGATAGAAGATAATGTACGTTCTGTCAAGTTACTATCACCGGATTATCAGGGCTGGGATCAAGCCGCAGCGGTGAAGGATTATCTCAATCGTATCAATGCAAGAATTCCACATTTTGAGGAATTATCTACTTCTTCGGAAAAAGACCTTCACTTTGTCAAGATCATAAATGCTGGACAACGATGTATTATCAACAACTGTTCATTCAACTACTTGGCACATCGCATAGTATTCTTCCTACTCAATTTACGAATCAAAAGTCGTCAGATATATTTCGTAAGAGCAGGTACAGCGACGCAAGATGAGCAAACCATGTCAGATGCACATCTGTCGGAAGAGGGAGTGGAATACAGTAAAAGAATGAGTGACTCTCTGCTGGCTTTTAGGGAGAAAGAACGACAAGAAGCTATAGCAAGTGGAGCAGCCGATGCTAGTCCGAGATCCTTAACGGTTTGGACTTCTACAAAGCGTCGGTCTGTGGAAACTGGGTTCTATTTAGCTAGTAAAGGTTATATCGTCCGTCAAAGGCCACAAATGCGACAACTAGACGCAGGCGTTTGTGAGCAATTGACAGAGGAAGAACTGCGCGAGAGATATCCGGAGGAAGTGAAGAAACACGAAGCTGATCCATATTTCCATCGTTATAGTCGTGCAGAAAGCTGCCATGACGTAGCAGTAAGGTTGGAGAGTATAATCATGGAGATGGAACGCGAACAGACTGATCTACTCATTATATGCCACGTTTCGGTCATGAGAAACTTATACGGCTATTTAATGGCCTGTTCAGCTAGTGATATACCAAATTTGGAATTCCCAAGAGATGAGATAATAGCGATCGTACCACGAGCGTATGAGAATGAAGCCTTGCGTATACCTATCCAAAATATAACGAATGATGTGTCTTCTGAAGAACAGAACCTACAAGCAAGAACGCCAACACCAACTCATGATATAATTCAGAATAATCTCAGAAGTCAATCAGCAGCGACTACTCGTAGTGGGACACCGTTGTTCAGTGCCATGTTCAATCGTGAACAAGCTTCCCGGACTGGATCCCCTAATCGGAGTGTAAGTGAAGGTCGAGCACCAGGTGACGGTGGGATATTACCGCTTCGAAGACATATCCATCCAGCCGAATGAGTTGATGACAATGGTCAATGATCTATGACTATGCGATCTCCTTATCAACATATCGATTCTCCTTGATTTAATTCTTGTATTTTATTCACAAACACGGTGATAATTCGAGTTTCAGTCGATGATCTCTTCTTCTGATAACTGTCTTCGATTGAGGGCTGAGAGCTTCTTGTGTCTCCTACTACTCATATGTAGAGACCACGAACTTTCAGTCAGCAGATCGACAGCACAAATTTCGCAATGCTTTCGTTCCCAGTCTTGTGCGAGTTTTCTTTTGGGCTTTAATAACCCACTAGCTAGCGGATTGATGCTTTCAGGACTCGGCATATCTTGGCTTTCTAAAAATGCTTGCACTACTGTTTCTGCCTTGTTCATTACCTCTGATCGGAAATCGGCAATGTTGTCGCCATTTAATACAAAAAGATTCGGGGCTTTACGATTGTTGTCTTTTGCCTCATCTTGAACAGCATTCATTAATTTGATTCTGATCCATTTCAACTGGCGTTTAGCATATTGACGAGTGCTAATCTTTGTTCTCTCTACTGCCTCATCAAATAGTTTTCTTGCCTCTAATGACGTCTTATGCTGTTCTTCAGTTTCGTCTTGGTCCATGATATATTTGATATAGGACAAGAACTCTTTGTATCCTATCGAGATCCAGATACCTGAGGTCGTATCTACGTCTTCAATATGGTCTGTCTGGTAGGCTGCAAGTTGTTTGACTTCGTCCAAAAGACCTCTTTTGACCATCTTGTCAACCCTCGAATCCAGACGTGCGGCCAGAATGTTCTCATCACAGTGTACCCAGAGAATCAAGGCATCATCTCGAAGTCCAGAAGTCGTCCCGTCAATCTTATCCAACATCGCTAGCTTGCTATGCTGCTCAGCATATACTTCACTGGCTCTCCGCCCTGTATTCAAATAAATCTCCAAACTTCGTTGTATCTTACGTCGATCATTCGGATGCCATCGATTCGCCATGACGGGATCGACTCGTCGAAGCTCAGACAGAACATCTGTGGTCGGAGCTGATAGAATTGCATGAGGCTCAACATCGTCGACCTTATCGTTTACAGGAACATTAGAAGGAGATGGGAAGCTGGAGTTTGTTGCTAGATTGTCATGAAAGAGCAGTGATTGAATATAGTAATGCGTGCCTCCAACGATTATGGGTAATTTATTTCGAGCACGAATTTCTTGTATTATAGCAAGAGCGTTATCTACATATTTACCCACCATGAATGGACGTTCGTCTAATCCTATTGTTCCAAGTAGATGATGCGGTATTCCATTCTGTTCTTCCAGAGATACTTTGTTTGTGATTATAGGCAATCCTTTGTAAAGCTGCATTGCGTCGGCATTTACTATCTCGCCATTGAACCGTTGTGCCAAAGATATAGCCAACTAATCGACCTATCAATCCTGCAGACGGAAAAGGTTGTGCACGAGAGGAGACTCACATCACTCTTGCCAGTACCCGTTTGACCTATAATGGCAATCATCTTTGGCTTTGTCATACTGGCCATACCTCGCCGTAATGTAACCTTTACTGTCAGAAAGCGCATGCATGACAATACCCTCACAAAAGATTTATTGAATCATTTTTGGATGTAATAAAATTATAGTGATAATATTTCGAGCCTTGACGTCATTCAATTTTCATTCATCTTCACTTCTGTTTAGTCGGTTGAAAGCAGAATGGTTAAGATAGTATTATTGATTAAAGACATTATTTAATAGTACAGATATCTACAAGTTGACGAGGTCCATCGTCGCTTAAATGTAATATATACAATATTTACGTGGGTTTGAGCCGTGGTTCGAATCCGTATCCACCTCTACCTTTTAAACTTTCATACGACTTTCCTTGATTTGCTTGTCCTTTTCGCGGTCCTCTTTCCGTCAAATCTTCTCTTAGCCATTCCAGAACCAAATCGCCTAATCTGCTATTATCTCTTTGCGTTGTTTGATTATTACTATCTTGCCCCGTCAATATGCCAATATCCTGCATCGTGCCGTGTTTCTTGACGATCCCACCAGCCATGTGAACCAAATGAGTCGCCCAATCACCAAGACCGTCCAAGACATGCGTAGCATAAACAATTGTACATTCCCGAACTTCCGTTTCTCTCTTTAACCAAAATAGAAAGTTATGTCGTGACAATACATCCAAATCGACTGTCAACTCGTCCAGTAGAAGGACTTTCCACGGTTGTAAAAGACCCATACAGAGCTGTACTCTTCTTCTCTCACCATCACTTACGGCATGTAAACGCCACGAAAGATCCACGTCAAGAATAGATACTAGTTCATCTCTTCTACTAGGATATGCATCCCCTCCTACAGATGACAACAAGACAGGAACAGAGATGTCTGATCTAACTACAGGGTTCAACGTCCATTCAAGACCGAGGTAAATCACTTCACTCGACAAAGAATGCACAAACGGGTCTAAATCTGATATAAGAATCGTACCGGGAGGTGACATCCTCCTACCACTGAGTAGACGTAGTAGTGTTGACTTTCCACTTCCGTTCGCTCCTATGAGTAGTGTTCGACTACCAACTGGAAGTTGAAAAGTGACATTTTGAAGTCCGAAACTGCTGTCGGGAAATTGATACGTGAGATCCTGTACTTTTATCGTGGGTGTGAAGTGTTCCATATCATGCCCCTCGCCTTTCGGCGGCCCTCAAAGTCTCTCACACATGAAAGGACTAATTGTCGAAATATGACGAGTGATATAATGAGTGCTGAAATGGGTAAAAACCTAAAGTGAAGTCGAGCAACAGAAGATAAAATCACGTGGCTTATCAAAAAGCTTTTTAGGTTGCGTTTCGATGGGTAAGAAAAAAAGTCGAGATTTATGAGACTATCTGCATATTGATTATTACTGTTATCAACCATAATAATCCAATAGAAACCACAATACTCATCATCTGGCCTGTTGAAATACCTCGATGGCCACCTCTACCGGTCTTCTAGCGCCATCGGAAAAATCGCTCTATGTACCAATAAATTCACAAAATGAAGGCGGTTTCTTCCATTCACTATACTCTAATCCTATAGCTTCATCTCTGGCAGGTGTATACAATGCATTCCAATCAAAGCGAGAAGCATTGGGTCTTTCCAACCCCGGTGATACGGAAAGAATTTCGAAAGAAGCGGAAAATGTCCTCATCGGGCCGCAACACAGCTTTACAGGTTTAAGAGCAGAAATCACAAAGGTGTTATCGTTGAATCCACTATTTCAAATGTCGCATTCTCTCTCCACAGAACAACATGGTCATCCTTATTCTCTCGGTCTTATATATGGTACAAATTCTGTATGTAATTTCTTCCCATCAATCGCTTCAATTTCAAGTATTCACTTCAATTTACTCATCATAATCATATAGATATTGTGCCACGGTTCAATCGACTCTGATCAAGCGATTAACGGAAGATTCAACTTTCGATGGGCGCCACGATTGACCACCAAAACGACTATAAGAAGCCAGCCGAGCACGGCACCAAATGGAGGTCAAACACAACTGATCGTAAGCAACGTATATACCGGCAACGACTTTACAGCAAAGATAGACGCGCAATCCCCATCAATTCTCGACGGCATGTATACCGGAGCATTACAAGCGAGTTTTTTACAATCCGTCACTCCAAGTTTGGCATTAGGCATGGATTTTGCATATTCTAGGCCAGCGGCACATTTCGGACCCGAGACGACACCTACGTACTTGGCGCGATACAAAGGAGCTTCCTTCATAGCGACAGGACAAGTAATTCCCATGCACGGCGTTCTTAACGCAGCGTTTTGGAGAAGAATCAATGAAAAGATTGAAGCCGGAGTTGATTTGAATATCGGTCCTAATCAGGAATTAATGATGATGGGCGGTCCTCCTTCGATGATGGGAACGGCTAATCTAGGGTTGAAATGGCAGTTCTACAGTTCTGTGTTTAGAACTCAGGTCGACACGGCAGGGAAATTATCGTGTCATTTGGAGAAGAAACAAGTAGGGACGCCTGTGATGTTTAACTTTTATGGAGAGATAGATCATGGAAAGGTATGTTCACTTTTAAACTTATTTTCAAAAGATATCATTGACTAATGTTCTATGTGGTAGAATACAAGTAAAGTCGGCATGGGAATAACGTTGGAAATGGCAGATGAGAGTTTCAATGATCCTCAAGCTAACCATTATGCTGCACAACCTCCTTCCTAATCATCCAATTCTTCAAGAATTATAATACTACACTGTGATTAAATCATATTGATGAAAAGTATGCAATTCTATAATATCCATGTTATAATAAAATTTATGTATGTACATATACAAACACATTTCCCAATCTCCCATTTCTTCTCAACTCTTCAAAAGTGGAACATTCAGTAGATATGTGTATTGCATTGTGGTCAAGTTCTAGTGTTTTGGATCAACTAACGCGCCTCTCCAATCACTTCCGAACGAACTCAATATAAACCAACTTCCTATCCCAAAAGCGACTGCCATCATGATAGCAAAAGTATGCATATTGTTATGTATCAACACGACCGGAGATTTCAACATGTTTGCACTAGAAGTGCTCACGGACAATAAATCCGTATCGAGTCTCGGTCTTGTACTTCCTTTCTTCGCATCACATTGCTTATCCAAGACGTCTACCAGTTCTAAACACATTTCGAAAATCACTTCCGCTTCACGTATGACGTCGCTTTTTTCCGCTTCAGATAATAGGTCGTCTGCGTCTTTGAACCGTTCTTTGAAAAGTGTCTTGACGTGTTCGCCGTCGTCCAAGGTAGTAGGGAACGAAAAGAGAGATATTCCCTCGTCGCTGGACGTTTCATCACTGTTATTTTCCAAAGTCCAGAACTCCGGCCCTGCGTTGCGGAGTTGGGAACGTATCCATCTTCCTCCGCTGAATATCGCCATGTATAACACCCATGAATACGCTAGTAAAGTGTGGGGTTTAGAAGTCGTAATGGACTTTATATGAGTTGTGATACGTTCGATTTCAGGATTTGAAGGAGATGCTGTAGAGTTTGTGGACTGGAGACGGGATTCTAGAAATGTTATGTCGGCTTGTAAACTTTCTGTTCGCCATAGTTCTTCTGGGATCAAAGATGAGAGATACGCTGTTAAACGTTCGGATTGGATATGTGAAATGTCGGATGGATTGGTTATGGTAAGAGTTTTCGAGGTGGAGATATGTGTAGATTTGAGGGCTTTCCAAGAGTTTTCAACGGTCCAGAAGAGTTCGGCAAATGTTTCGATCCCTAATAGGTAAAGAGAGGGATCTGAAGAGTATGGAGGGAGAGAAAGAGGGATGCGGGATGTAATTTGTGCATTTAATCGGTGATGAATTTGTCTACGTGGTATGCATTAGCTCCGTGGATTACACCACTGAATGTTTATTGTGAGTTTACCTGGTAGATGCATTAATTCTGAATGCCAAAGTCTCGGAAGATGATGATGGTGGTAGAGGGGAGAACAAGGCATCGGAAGATGATGTTGATATTTGGGACGGCGACGGGGAGGATATTTCAATTTTAAATTCCGGCATCATCACTTTGAGAAGTTCGATGATATGTTAGGAGAACTTAGGCCTATGGAGATATAATAGGAGATTCGGATTGAAACATCACTCCAACAAGTCGTGTGCCATGTCACAACGTCATTTGCATAAAATTATAATAATGACAAACAGAAACATGAAATAAACTTTGTGTGTAAAACTTAAAAGCATGGTGATTCAAATCATCTACTATCTATTTACAAGTCATGCTCGCTAGAATTGCATTATCATCATGAAAAATTCAAAAATTCGTCATTACTATCACTGCCTCTTCGACCTGACTCTATTACCAACTCCAATTCCAGAGTCAGCATCTCGTAACGTGCCCAGACTTTGAACACGTTGACCGACTCCGTCCTCATCATCTTCGTACGCTCGTCTTTTTCCGTCCGCTGTTGGAATTTCATATGTCAGTATTTGACTTGGTTGTGCCAATTGATCTAATCCTGCTCCAATATCTTCGTTCTCGTCATCATGTATGAATGGATTATGTACAATTGATGGCTTTGTAAACGATGCATTCCCATTTCCGGATAAGTTCCGATGGAGAAGACGTTTTTTAGGAATATTGTAAACTCGATCAGGTCCAGAATTTTGCCTTCTCATTGTCAATAGATCCTCCAAGGCTTTGTTACTATCCGTCAGCATGTCGGGCGGTCCAATATCAGTCATTGTTTCTGGCGGTATGTTTTCAGTTTCAACATCGTTGGACTTTACATTTGATGTTACTAGTTCAGGAAGGTCCATCGTAAACGAGCGTTGAGAGTGTTGTCTTTCTTGGGAATTAGACGTGATTCTGGTCAGTGGCAAAGTCTTCTGTGTATCATGTATCAAAGGTATGGTTGTCTTTGTATGAGTCTTCATCTGTAATTGATGCCTGCGGCCAGTACCTTTGCCTGAAAGCCGTCGATGCCCAGGTGAGGAAGCACTGATAGAGTGTCAGCTCCAATTGAATCTTAACACACCCCAAATAGATCACTTACTTACCTATCACGTCTGGCATTACGACCCTTCTTCTCTTCATCATCTTCGTTTTGCTGTTCATTATATAAACGTATCTCCTCACATTTGTTCATGGGCAACTCATAGTCGTCAATATTTTGGCGTGTACGTCGAGCCAATGAAGCCAAAAACCAATCTGGTGTTGTAATGTCAATCTCACGTTTCGTACAATAGGCTGCCTTATCGAGACTAGTACCCGGAGCAGAGTAATTCCAGACCAAGAGGTTGTTTTCTCTGCTCAATGACTCTTTGTATACCGCTCCAGCAGCTTGAATAAGCCGAGAAACGAGTAATGCATCGTCACCAAAACCGGCGACACTAATGATGAGATCTTTAAAGCAATCTCGAGGCAAATTATGGAAAGATTGACTTAGTACATCGCTTTTGGGATCGAGAGCTGATTGTTGCGCGATTGACCGCTGGATCCACCATTCACTGACGATCCACGTCGACACAGGGACGTTTGGTATCTCCAAGTCATTATGACCCGTCAAGGATGATGATACAATAAGAACAGGCTGGACACTAGATTCTGTGAATATATCGTTGTGGCTATCAACAACAACACCGCCATTTTTGGTAACGTGCTCTTGAATCATAAGGGCTCTTCTTTTATCATGTCCAAAAGGATGACAAAGATATCCACTAAATATACCTTGTCCACTGATCTGTTCCTCAATTGCATCATCATGAAAGGAATCTGCCTTCTTTATTCGTGACCGTTGTTCTGCAGGCATTTGATTCTCTACTTGTGCCCAGCCGTTATCTTCTTCAGTTCGCGCAAGCTCTTCGTGAGTGTCAATTGATTCCCAGACCTGCTGTGATTGACTGTTCAGTCTCGTGGAGGCGGTCCGTCTTAATTTCCGCCTTTCGGATCCATCTTCGCCAACTTCACAACCCCTCTTTGTCCCAACTGTAGCATATTTTGTCTTATCAATCGGACAGAAAGATCCTTTCCCTTGTTGTTCAATGGGTATTGTCGGCTTGAATAACGTCTCGTCCAATCCAAGTCCACGTTGCAAACTATCATAATACCATTTCGGGGAGACTATTGTTATACCCCATTGTAGAGCTCGTACGTATTTCGGTCCCGATGGACTTAATGCGATCAAATGCGTGACAGCTTTTGTAAGATCAGCATGGTATTCGCCGCCTGAGCGATTAACTCCTTCTTGAATAGCATCACGCTCTTGCACTACAATCACAATGATTAGCAGCTTTGTCCCTCAATGTGTAAGCATCTTGGCTTACAATCTGTTATGCCTGTCACACATACATTTAACCCTTCAAATGCTTTGTATCGGTGTTGTTCGTTTATTTCCTGGAGGTTGACATCATCTCCAGAGTTGAAAGCCTTCCTGACCGCTTCGAACCAGCTTGGTTTGAGTACGATCAAATCAGGTCGATGTTTAACTGTGTGCCTGAATTTTTCCGATGCAGGGTCTCCAACTAACAAATGCGTGACTTGAAGATTCAGCTCGAGTGAATGGACGGCCCCGAGTTCTTTGCCCAAAGTATCGAGATTTCTCTACAAGCCGAATCAGCACATAGCTATATAGTAGTAAGAAGTAACAGATCACCTTTAAATGTTGATCAAGGCTGGTACCACATATAATCACTCCTTTGAGTGGAAGTGTTGACGACTCGAGGAACGAATCGTTTGCTTCAACATCTTCGTTAACCATTCTCAGCCATTCCTGATAAAGATACGATTTAGGCTAATATCGTATAGGACTGCACACAATCAATAATCAACTGATAAAATCATGATATTTTGGCGGCACGACGCGTGAAATCCAATATGCGAACTAATAATTATTAACGCGTTTTATGCAATACGTCATGTAACTAATTTTTAATCTAGAACCATACGCACGCACTGATTCAAACAATGCTTCGAAGATAAATATCTTGGTTAATGTGAGAACACGGTGCAAATCTATGGAATAGCGAAGTTTATATATTTCTACAGCATGAATTAAAAGTGGCTGATCCTGCACCTTGATAATTGCTTTGTCTGTTTATGCTGTGAACTTCGAAGTTCCAGCCAATCATTTTAACTTTGTTTCATAACTCTCCAAAATAGCCACTTTTTAAAAGTGGATCCATGTGTTCTCAGGGGTAAAAAAGAAAAACGAAGAAACTTACTAGAACGTCACATATAACATCGTGTAGGAACCCATGTGAGAATATTCTCAGCACTCGACATACGATCGCACTATTTCTACATTCAAGACTATTTCAATTTCAAACAATTCTCGATTAGCGTTTCGGCATAAAAAGGAAACGAAGCCGATCATCAAACCCAAATTTGGACATCTCAAATTACAATTGTTGCAACCAGCCCTGTAAAACAATCGGACCCGCTGTTTTCGCCAAAGTTTAGGAAATCTTGAATTTAAAGGGAGCCTAGCGTCATCTTTACGACGATATTATTTCGGCATAATATCATCGAACTCACGTTTCTCACCACATATATAGAAAGGCTCTTTATTAAATCGACCCTGATGATTACGACAAAAGTCCTTCAACAACCGTTCGGATGACTCTGATCAATCGTTCTGTGGAATCACCCGATCAAACACGTCGAATATCGTTCGTGCGGCTTGAAACTCCCAGGGAACAAGCAAAGAGATTATTTCGGTCTGTAATAGCATATCAAAAGCCAGCTTCTCGTTCGCCAGAATTAAAGCAAAAAACACAAAGGAGGAAGAGTCTAGCTGCTCTCACCAGTCGATCTCGGAGTGGTTCCGAGAGCATAAATCGAGCGGGAATGCGGTCCTCCATGAATTCGACATTAAATGGCCTTGTAAACAGGCCGAACGTTTTCGAGCAGGGAAGATCCGTTAGCGACACGCAGAGTGGCAATATGGCTCGTGTTCCGTCTGTGGCTCTACCAGGGGTTGATCTTTCACAAAAACCAGTTGCGCAAGGTAGTGGTGTGACAGTTTCGATTAATCTAGCCGAACCAGCATTATTCATACAAGGATTCGAAGCAAATGACATGCGAAATGGAAACACTGCAATGTTAAGAGGAACACTCCACCTTCGAGTCATCAAAAGTGCAAAGATAAAAGCAGTAACGCTAAAGTTCAAGGGCAAAGCTACCACGAAATGGCCTGAAGGTATACCACCTCGAAAAACTGAATTTGAGGAGATTGATAATATTATGAATCATACATGGACTTTCTTCAACGCCCAGTTTCCCACGGCCGAAGCTGGTACATGTGCAGATCAAGTTGAACTATTTGCCGCATCGGAGATGAACTCCAAGAATGCAGCCGCGCTGAGTCGCTCGCCAAATCTCAAGGCTGACGGGTTTTATACACCGGGTAAAGATAACAAAAGATTGTCCTTGCAAATCAATCAGTCAAGGTCATTTGGAAAAGGTGATACCTCTAGCGGACCGACGATTGCTTCAAAAGGATATCGTACCTTTCATCCCGGTGATTATGTATATAATTTTGAACTACCGCTTGACAGCAGATTACCAGAAACAATCGATGTAGAGCTGGGAAATGTCAAGTATGAGTTGGAAGCCGTAATAGAAAGAGCTGGTGCATTCAAAACGAACCTTGTTGGTACAAAAGAAGTGCAGTTAATACGAATACCAGCAGAAGGATCACTCGAACATGTTGAGCCCATAGCAATAAGTCGCACATGGGAGGATCAACTACATTATGACATTGTCATCTCTGGAAAGTCATTCCCATTAGGTTCACAGGTTCCGATGGCGTTCAAACTTACACCATTGGCCAAGGTCAATTGTCATAGAATCAAAGTTATGGTGACGGAGAACATCGAGTATTTCTGCCATGGTAAACGTGTTCATCGAATGGAGCCAACCAGGAAGTTACAGTTGTTCGAAAAGAGATCGGACGCACCACCAACGAGTACATATCCTGGCAGTACGATGCGTATCACAGCTGGCGGAGGTGTGGCGTATGATGCTCGCGCCCAAGCTGCGAATGGTGATACTGTACCGGGTTCGGATCCATCCAACTTACTTGGTGATCTAAGGGATGATGCTGCTATAGTCGGCCCTACAGAACTTGAATTCAATGTTCAATTGCCTGACTGTGCATCGATGAAGGATAAGGAACGATCACAGAGGTTGCATTTTGACACGACGTATACCAATATACAGGTACATCATTGGATAAAGGTATGTCTGTCGATAATCTTTCCAATTTGAATCATACTAATCACAAGTAGATTATATTACGCTTATCAAAGCAGGACGAGAATGATCCTACTAAGCGTCGACATTTCGAAATCTCTATCGATTCTCCGTTCCATATCTTATCCTGTCGTGCAGATCAGTCTAACACCAGTCTACCTGCTTACAACCAAGTTGATGCTTTGCGAAACCCTGCGTTGTACGAATGTGGTTGTCCAAACGCAGCTCCTAAAGTCGATACCCAAGCGTCTTTCTTCCCAACTCTTTACTCTTTAAATACAGGCGATACACAAAGACCTGCCCCCGCATCACAATTATCTCAAATGTCGAGACCAGGGACTAGCGATTCTAGTTCACTTGCCACAACACAAAGACAATCAAGTCAAGAACAAGTCCGACCTATACATCTGCTACGAAAGCCATCATTCAACCCCCCACCGTTCGATTACGAGGCCCCTCCTCCCCCAATGTCAGCAGAAGAAGTCAAAACACCTCCCCCATCTTATAGTTCTATTGCATCACCAACACATGGACTTGCGGATTATTTCGTGCGTTTAGGTAATACATATGATGACGATGATGATGAGGGTGTTCGTCATGGTAGAGGAAGAGTCGAAGTCCCATTGACTCCTGGATCTGCTAGAGTTAATAGAAGTATGGAGATTGTTCGAGGATGGGTACCGTTAGATGCACATTTATCATGAAGTTTACGACCGATTTTCTAGCATTGGGATAAGTTGTTTATTTTGGCGAATGAGGTCTACTTGGTCATGTACATTCTTAGTAATAAAAATAATATCATTCCTGTTGTCCAAAGTCGTTTTCTTTCCAATACCCCCTTCTTTACATATATTTATGAATTTGGTGATTGTTGAAGATATAATAATTAGTGAGGGGTATAAGCATAGTTGGCTTTAAGCTTCGAGTGTAATTATTGATAGACCGTAATCAGCGCATATCACTACCGTTCCTGCACGCATTTATACAAGCGATTGCTATTCATAGGCAGACATGGCGACTCCTCCTTTACCCCGAACAGATTCATCCACATCTCCTGTAGAAATCAGATCAGGTCCGCGACCAGACAATGTCATCGCAATCGGGACCCGCAAATCAATCCTCGCCCGTCTTCAAGCGTCTATGATCGCATCTCAACTCCAATCCCTCCATCCTCACATCACCACTGAAATAGTAGCCATTCACACGACCGGCGACGTCGACAAAACCACTCCGTTGCATTTATTCAACGCAAAAGCTTTGTGGACTACTGCTTTAGAAGACGCGCTTCGAGCGGGGCAGGTCGATCTCATAGTCCACTGTCTCAAAGACATGCCTACGCAACTCCCGACGGGGATGCAGATCGGAGCCGTGACGGAACGAGAAGACGGGAGGGACGTCGTGTGCATGAAACCATCACTCATTGCAAAGGGAATCACCACGTTGGCGCAACTCCCTGAAGGAAGCGTCGTCGGCGCGGGGCTGAGGAGGTCGGCGCAAGCGAAGAGACGGTACCCAGGGTTGAAGTTTGCGGATTGTAGAGGAAATGTGGATTCGAGGTTGAAGAAATTGGACGATGAAGAGGGTCAGTTCAGTGCGTTGATCCTTGCGGCGGCGGGATTGCAGAGGCTAGGTTTACATGATCGAATCACGCAGAGCTTGACGGGAAAGGATGGTGGGGTCATGTATGCGGTCGGACAAGGGGCGCTGGCTATAGAAGTCAGAGAAGGCGATGAAAGGATGTTGGATTTATTAAAAGGCGTGGCTTGTCAGAAGACTTGGACAGCTACGTTGGCGGAAAGAAGTTTGATGAGGACGTTGGAGGGTGGTTGTAGTGTTCCGATAGGAGTCGAGACTGACTGGATAGGTGAAGATGAGTTGGCGTTCCGAGCGGCCGTGGTAAGTCTAGATGGTCAACAAGCTGCCGAAGCGGAAATGTCAAGGGTTATAAAAACAAACGAAGATGCAGATCAACTAGGTTGGGATATGGCTAGATTATTGGTAGAGAGAGGCGCTGATAAAATCCTGGAAGAAATCAAGCTTAACCGAGAGATTATCCTGAAACAGGGTGCAGCTTGATTATACGAGTATGTACATTTCCAATCATGTCTTTACTATTAAAATATTTTACAACTTTTTCCACTCTTCGAACTCTTCTGCCAGATGTTCTTTGAATCTTGTGAATTTGTTCCCAAAGTTCTTCGAACATCGCCAGCAGACCAGATCTACGTCGACAATACCATTTTGTCGAGGATGTCGTCGTGGGTCCTCGGGTGATAACGGGAATGCTTCTAGTGGTACGAGAAAATCCGTATTGAAACTTTCGTAATGCTTTCTGTGTCTCATACAATCACTGACCATATCTGGAGAAAATACGTGGACATGCAAATGGTTCATCGAAGGATGAGCGTGTATACCAGATTTGATCTCCGACAGCCAATTTCGTCCTTGCGGAAGTTCTTCCGACGGTTCATCCGACTCAATCGCATCTAGTCTTACCTTATCTTGAGTGGATCCGCTTCCAAATCGCCTTCGAAGCTCACTAGCGACAATCTCTTTTGTTCTTTCCACTTCTACTTTTGTCTTTGCCAAAAATTCCAAATCTTCAAATGCGTCAAACGGATGTAGTATGTTTTTCTCCGAATTCCGAGTGAGAACGAGTAAATGTATACTAGCCTTTGGGTATAGGTCCTTGATGACAACATATTCGTCGTTAAAGTATACAATCCGTTCTGGGCCAAAGACAGTCGGATCAGCGGTGTAGGCCCCTAGACCATCTTTTCCCGGCCATGTATTCTGCTGCAACATTTGTGATCTTGGAGTAGAATCGGACGTTGGAGACTTTGACTTGCTCATCATAGTCGTGACTATACTTTGAGTTAGCTGATAGCGACAGTCAAACACATCCAAGATAATCATTACAGGCATTTCTTGGGCCACTTTCTCTATTAGATTCCTCACCTGTTTTCTCTGGGATTGTGGTCCCTGTGATTTCCTCTTTCGTCACAGGGTCAATTTCAGGCATCTTATAATATAGTAGCTCGTTCTAGCAATGCATGTAATGCGACACGGGGGGACGGGAAACGTAGTCCGCCAATAGGAATACCACAATCAACAATCAATGACATCATCGTCTGACTTTCACATGCGATTTTTTTGGCGAAAGTGAACGCGACTTCACTTTCTGACGTGCTGATTGATATTGTTTTCTTAGCCATACCGCTTTTGTTATGAACTGCGTATATAATTAAGGGAATATTCTACGAGTAAAGCACTTTCTTTGATCGGTATTTCATTAGCGTTCCTGGTTAGATATGGCAAGGCCAGCCAAAAAACGTCAAACTTGTTTGGAATTCACTCCGTTGCCATCTTCGTCTCCGGCGGCAGCATCCTATAACCAACAAATACGTGAGCGAGCAGCGGCAATCGGTTACAAAGGATCAAACTCTTCGCAAAAACCGCGTCAAGGTCCTGATATCGGAGACAAATTACTCAATTTTGACAGTAAGTAATCGATTTGATAAAATCGGACTGGTCGATTTTATTAATGATAGAAGATCCGCTTCCGACACCAGAACCTTCAAACAACGTGACGATCAGCTCGGATGATGACGACGACTCACCGATTAGATCTTCTGCTCCCAGAAAATATTTACAACGCTCAATTCATTGTACAAACTCACCAGTTTCTTCTGCCAAATCAAATATCGACAGACATAAAGGCATTTTTGGTAACGACTCGCCTGTGTCAAGCAATAGACGATCACGTATCCACGTTTCTAATAGAGGGCTTAATTTTGACTCGGATGATCACAGCGATGATGAATCTGTTGAGATAATTAGCCCTGTTACAACAAAGCCGAAGCGCAAACGAATCCAAAGCTTGTCCATGTCGAATGATGAAGCAGAGGACGAGATATCGCACAGTTCTCAAGAACCTTGGGTGAAAATAATTCAACAATCGAGTAACAACGACAATGCTTCCGAATCAGATATTCCAACCGCAAAGAAGAAGCGGCGTTTATTGAAGAGAAGCGGAGAGCAAAAGGAAATCGAGGATGAGCTAGATGACCTTAAGACATCTGACTGTAAGACTACATGACCCATCAAGAAATTCCAGTAAATGTTAACCATATTCAGTGGAGATTGAACACGAAGGTGGACGGACTAGAAGAAAAGTGGTTCTCTCGGATAGGCAAATAGCATTAGAACGCCTCAAAAAGCGAAGAGCTGGTATCGCGGACGATCAACACGATTCTCATGGTGAAGACAAGGCGCAATCAGCTGACAATGAAGATGAAGAAGCCTTTCCTCTTGCGAGCAGTGCTAAAGACATGTTCCGAACTACCGAGGCTGATGATGAGTTCCTCAATGATGAAGATGATGACCTGATCGGTGCACCGGATGATATACCTCTGGAATTCACTCGTTTCGCAACAATGAAGACCAAGGATTTATTCGGTTATGCTGTTGAATGGATGGTTCAACGAAAGCTCAATCCAGGATTCAACAGCTCTGATTCTATCTACGATTTGACCTTTAAAAAGCTTGATGATGAGGTGAAAGGCTTGGTGGGCTCTAAATTTGTCTCGTCGGCATGGAAGCCTCAGTTTTCCTATGCTCTTCGTGCTCGACCACAAATGACAGCCACAAGATTTAGTGCTGATATTGCATCTGACAAGTGCGAGGCATGCAACAGATCCGGTCACACTGCGACGTATCAAGTTCAATTTCAAGGTAAACCATATAATGTGAAAACCATGGAGGAGGTTGAAAGCGATGGCGAAGATGATGGTGATGATGATGATAATGACGAGATCGATAGCTCTGAGAAAGTGGAAAGAGATATCAATGGTCTAATCATCGTATCAGAAAATCACGTTTTCAGGATCGGCAAGTTCTGCATGGCAAATGCCGAAAAGGCTCATTCTTTGACTCACTGGCGATTCCATCTTTATGAGTGGATCGTCGAGTACCTCGAATATGAGGGCCACGCGGTCCCAGAAATGATAGCTAAAATGGATAAATGGAGTGAATCGAAAAGACGCAAATTTGCAAATAAAGTGGTGGATGAAATGCATGCCAGTGGAAAGATAAAGGATCTGTACAAGGACTTTAAGGATGAGATTGCAAAGGCAGAAGAAGCAAAGATGCCACGTTATGGATCCTCACCTTGAAAATATTACCTTGAAAACATCGACTTCCCAAAAACGATTACGATAACTTGATTGATTGAATACAGGACGGGGCCACCAAGATATGCCATTTAACAATTTATGAATTTATATTGTATCATAACTACGCGTGAATCATCTATCTTCATACATCGATCATTGATCTCTAGATCCGTGTGATATTATCTTATCGGTCGTGAATTTGACCAGTTGTTGCCAGTAAGTTTTGATTGTCTCGAATTCGGACCTTCTGTCAGGATTCGTTCCAGTCCTAAATCTCTCCAAGCGGGTTCTTTTTCCTTTTTTGTTGCTCGCTCAATTCCAAGAGCAGCGTGTTCTGTAGGTGTAATGTGTTCCTCGTCTTCTGGATTGGGAGGTTGATGTTCAGATGCAACATGGATTTCTTCTGCTGGTAGATTAATTCGTCCAAAATCTTCCAATAAATCGGCATGTTGTGATTTATGCATGTGAATATATGTATGACACGAATCTCGTGACTATCGCATCATCACTGCATTAGTTTACCCACATTGATAGGATTTGCTTCGCGCAGGACTGACCATTGTCTCGGCTATGTGATTTACATCTTGTTAACACAGCATTTCCACTTGCTTACAAACAGCATTAAAAGTTCAATGAGACGCACAGACCAAGCAAGAATGCCCACGGCTGCTCCCGTTCCGTCTCCATAATAGCCAAACCTTAATTCCCTTATCACACAAGTAGCGAAATTCAGAAAAGTTTCGCGACAGTATCCAAAATCATTCAAATCATTCAATTTTCCGACTACTTCTCATCGATACACCCACCAATACAACCCCGGCCGTATTAAGGATTACACATAACCACCCAACATGTCTCACGCTACAGTTTGGTGTTCTCGCCCCCATACATACGGAAAGGGTTCTCGTGCATGGTAAGTAGTGCTTTTATTTCTTCTGGCCTGTCCTTCTGTCAAAGGCTTTGGTACAATAAGTACGAGTGTGGAAGCGATAGTGGACAGTTATGATGGGGCAGGAACTATTCTAATACAATCCTAGTCGTGTTTGCAAGCACGAGGCAGGTTTGATCCGCAAGTACGGTCTTAATATCTGCCGTCAATGCTTCAGGGAAAAGGCAAAGGACATTGGTTTCACAAAGGTGAGTCTCGTCACGATACTTTATGGGCTGTGCACAGAAGACTAATGACTATCGATATAGCACCGATAAATCACTTGCAAAGCACAGAGAGGAAGACGAGCATCTGAAGAGTATGGCCGGTAGCTAGTGGTGTTAATGATTCAAAAGAATTTCAGATAGAATGGTTACAAGTATTGGTCGAGATGTGGCAAGCAGGTTTACGCAATAGTTGTCAAAAGATGATGGAAACAAATGCTTTAAAATGTAATACATATCTCGAAATGAAATGATTTTTTCTGCAAATTCTGTCAGGGGAAACTTGTTTTGTCTTAATGAGTGAGATCACTCATTTTTGATGTTGAAATCTAGCATATCTGAACGACTCGTACGCCGGTCATGCAATGTTTAATCGTTCAGCTGACGATGATTACTACTTTCAAACAATCTACTGCCGAGGGAGTGGTTCGTATCATCGTGCCAAAACTGCATATTCTAATCATGCAGTTCCCTGTTCTAGCTACTGACATACTTTTGAACGGGCTGGTTACTACCGTTTCTACTTTTTGATCTTGTTTCTAGAACGTGGTGCCTTGTTATGATTCGAATTACAGTAGCTGGAGTCCATCTTCTCTGATCCATAATCACGAGGCAGCACTTTATTTACGAGTATGATTGCATTGATTTCTAATAGGAACCACGAAATAATAGAACAAAACAACATAATATACTTGTTTCCATATTAATCATTGCATTTTTATTTTGTTCTGCTCGGTTACGGCCGCCGTTTTCTCGATACCGGTCTGTCCAATTTCAGGATTGACCATTTCACGTTCAGAGACATCACAAATCGCCTTCAATACAAAAAACGTAATAGGATGGGCATCGAACAATCATGATAGGCAGTATGACATATAAATATATGATGATCAAGAGTATTTACAAAGCTCGTGCATAAAATCATGTTATCCTGTAAAAATGAAAGAAGATTAACCTAATAATAATTATACTTGGCACAACAGCTTTTTTTGTTCTTTTTTTCGCCTAAGCGTTGTCCCAAAGTTGCGGTTCTTTTTGTCCACTCCACAGTTTCTCGTGAGCCTTGGTTCCAACCACCTCACATTTAGCTTTGATCCGCTTTCTGGTGTATTGATTTGATCCCATCATTTACACAGCTTGTTAGAAGTGTTTTTACTCAACAAGATCTACCATTGACATTTACATTAGATCAACAATCATTTTGACACTTCCGACCCTTTGACTTAGCCTTTTTTAGATTCATTTCGACGCAACAAATACGCCACGGTCGCAGTTCGCCGAAAGCTAAGGCTGTGCGCGAATTATAGATCAACTACAAAAGTCCTATCATCATTGCATCAACATATACATCGCACTGCATAAACTGGGTTTTTCGCGTGGATTTACATAGACGCGCCCCGTCGTGGCGATAACGACCGCGAATTAATCAATAGCCATCAAACACCTGTTTTGTATCAATCAAATCATTAAAAATGTCAGTAGATGGTGCGAATCAGGTACAAACCTTGCAGGAAAGGATCTCAACTGCAAGGCGGGATGCCGAAGCGTTAAAGGATCGTATAAAAAAGAAGAAAGATGAATTGGCAGATGGAACTCGTTAGTATATTCGATAAATTCGATGATCATGTCGATACTAATTGTGCAAAAAGTTCGAGATATTGCTTTACAAAAGACGGAAGCTTTGCCACGGCTTGGTATGAAAACAAAACGCACATTGAAAGGCCATCTTGCCAAAATTTACGCCATGCACTGGTCAACAGATCGCCGACATTTAGTATCAGCTTCTCAAGATGGTAAGCTCATCATTTGGGACGCATACTCGACGAATAAAGTCCACGCTATTCCTTTACGTTCATCTTGGGTCATGACATGTGCATATGCACCAAGTGGAAACTATGTAGCATGTGGAGGTCTTGACAATATTTGTTCAATCTACAATCTGTCAGCTAGAGAAGGCCCAACAAGAGTTGCAAGGGAATTGTCAGGTCATTCAGGATATCTCTCATGCTGCCGTTTCATAAATGATAGAAGAATATTAACATCATCTGGAGACATGACTTGTGTTCTTTGGGATATAGAGACTGGTCAGAAATTGACTGAATTTGCCGACCATTTAGGAGATGTCATGAGTTTGAGTATCAACCCTCTCGATAACAATCAATTCGTATCTGGAGCTTGTGATGCATTTGCAAAATTATGGGATATCAGACAACAAAAATGTGTTCAGACCTTTGCCGCTCACGATGCAGATATTAATGCAATTCAATTCTTCCCCAACGGTAATGCTTTCGGTACAGGATCTGATGATGCATCTTGTCGTTTATTCGATATACGTGCAGATCGAGAACTTCAGGCATTCCAGGTTAGTTAATCATCCAGCATTCAATCTAGATAAGCACTGACGAGACAAGTATAATGGCGGAGAACAAACACTCATTGGAATTACATCTGTGGCCTTTTCTGTTTCTGGCCGTTTGTTGTTTGCAGGATATGATGATTATGAATGCAAGGTATGTTAATTACTTCCAAGATAGATTGCATAAAACAACGATACTGATCCGTTTCAGGTATGGGATACATTACGAGGAGATCGGGTCGGAACTTTACAAGGTCATGAGAATCGTGTATCATGCTTGGGCGTAAGCAATGATGCCATGTCACTTTGCACAGGTTCATGGGATTCGATGGTGAGTTAACTTGGCTACTACAAACTTATGATTACAATCAACTTATATGTCTTTCAGCTTCGTATCTGGGCATAAATCATGCTTTCTCATGTCAAGCAGCAGACAATTCATATAGAAGTCTGACCCCAAGTTCATTTGTAGCATTTATCACCGAGGAGACTTCGGTTCTGTTGGGAGCGATGGGAGATTTATTTTGTGATATCAATAAATTATACGGTTTCGTCAAGCTCTTGCAAGGTGAACAAATCCATCATAATTTCATAATGGATCCCATACATGGCTTATCTTTACATCGATTGGGGATCGAAATGGATGACGGAGCACTAAAATATCACCAATTTACAATACCTTTTTCTAATCATTATTCTTTTTTACCAATTCGAAAGCGCATACCATCTTGTCTGGACAAATACTTGTCATCATTTATTTATTTGCTTTTTCAATCTTCGCTTCGTTATTCATGATTATCAGCATGAAGTTTAGATGGGATAAAGTAGTCAAGTTGATAAGTAGTTCGGATGATAATAATATTAATTTATTGTACTAATGTGAATATTATGGTTTCTCTTTGATGATATTACAACAATGCCATGTGATTAGCCTGTGATGCGCGCACCAATCTGATGATCCAGGTGATAAAACAGCAATATGATAGTATAGTAACAAATAGCGTATCCATATAACAGCTTACTATAAGGTTTATTTGTGGACGCCGCGTGACACGTGGCGTTGTCGTTTGCCCACATGTAACATGCGTTTGAGCCCCCTTTCCTTTGCCGTCCTCACGATATTGATAACACTATAATCAAATCTGGTAGATTATCAATCTGTAATCATCAGGGCTTCCACAATGTTGGAACGTTCATATCCCACGAGGCAATTAGCCTACCAAAATCGCAATCTTACCAGTACCGAACCTTTCGGGACAGAAGTGTCGAAGTGCGACAATAACAGCACCATAAAAATTTGGGGGCGGGGAAGAAAAGCGAAAATTCAAAAGCACATGTCAAGCCCTTAGTAATTATTAGTTTAGTAGATCACGGTTCATCATTCCTTTCAACTTTGTATTCATAATTCTTAGGAACATTGACAGATTACCCCCCATATATGTGACTGGTCTTATTCTTACGCATCTCATCACATGTTAACGTAATCAGACACGACATCTGATTCCTGCTTTACCTTACAATTATTGTCACCATCCCACCTACCGGTCAACGTTAAAAGCCTTACCGGTCCTGCAGCTTCGCCTGTACCAGACCTGCATTAGTCCCATTCCTCACCCCCTTCAATCTTTGATACTGCGACTATATACATCTTGTGTTACACACCTTTCTTCGCCTCTTCAGTATCAACACAACAATTAAAGAACTTGAGAATATCATGGCAACCACGGCTGCGCAACAAGAATTTGACGACTTATTAAAAGACAAGACCAGGCTGAACTATCATCCCGTAGATTCGCCGAATCAACCTTCTTCCAACGACGCTTCCTTTCTCCAAGATGACGAGAAATCCGACGACGATAGACCGACGAAAAAACCCCATCAACAACCAAATCTAGTCGATAACTCTCGAGGGGGTTATGTAGTCCCGACCACACATTTCCAGTCAAATACCGGGCCGAAGGGTGTAATTACGGATGCACAAGAGTACAAAGCCGCGGCGGCAGCAGCCAAAAGAGCAGCTAATAGAAGCCCGAATCGTGGCGCACAGATGTTGAAAGATAGAGAAAAGGAGATTGCTTCAGTGCAGCCATATATTGTTTCTGGTCTTGGATTACAGCACCAAAATAAACAGGAAACTTCCGACGATGAGGATGACGAAGACATACCCGAGAACGGAACATTCAATAACGATGAATTTGTAAAGAAATGGAGGGAACAAAGGACGAGAGAGTTGCAAACTGGGGCTCGACTAGCGGCTAAGCATCGGCCAGGTGGAAGAAGATTACATTTTGGTGGATTGGTACCGGTTGATGGACCGGGCTTTTTAGAAACGGTAGATCAGAGTGAGAACGGAACTGTAGTGGTGGTTTATATTTATGATCCTCAGGTTGGTCTCTTTGGATATAAAGAATTATAAGACGTATACTAATAATCATTTCTAGTCCGAAGTATCAGATCTTATTGAAGAACAAGTCTCAGAACTTGCACGTAAATACGTTCATACTAGATTCATAAAACTACACTACATAGATGCCCAAATGGATCCGGCTGGAGTACCGGCTGTTTTAGCATACAAGAACGGCGACAAGTTTGCAGGACTGGTGCCTGTATTCAATGAGATACCGGATGATGCCGATGTGAATGTTGAAACGCTGGAAAGACTTTTTGACAAGTGAGTACTATCAACGAAAGGTTTTATATTTATACATTACTGATATATTTATTTTTAGATATCAAATCTTATGATACGCATTTTGGATTATAATCATGCGAAATTTATATACATAAAAGGTGCATATGGGTTGAAGTTGTGAATGTAAATCAATTTGAATATATTTGTATAATATAAGCTTGCATTATTCTATTATTATATGCCTGATGGACAGACTATGATTGTGATGTCATCATAGCGTAAGTGAACTGAATTGGACTACTTGCTGACGGGTTTGTCTTGGCGCGATATAAGCCAGTATAGCTTTGGACAGCTGTGCATATAATTTTTTTAACAAAAGTTGACAATCACATAATATTTCGCAACAATGCTTTTTGCTAAGCTCGGCGCGCTAGCATTGTCGTTCTCCTCTGCAATTGCTGCCATTTCCGAGGTAATTAATTTAATCCCAATTCCATCCGCTGGTTGAAAGGGTTCCGAATGATTAATGAGAATTAGGAACAAATCCCTCTCGATGAGAAGACTGGAGCAGCAGCAAACGGAGATCAAGGTGCTATACCTCAACTAAAAATCAAGCTCACTGCGACGTTTCCCAATTCGGAGATCTTTGGAGTAAAGCTCGTCAATGGTCACCAAACAGTTTGTCAAGTCGACATAATCAATTCGGAAAGCAAGCCAATAGAGCTTGCATTCATTGGCGGATCACTCTTGACACCTATGGACGTCCCTGGAGCTCCAAACCCTCCTCAAATCGTGGCCAACTTGACAACAGCAAAAGTGAACAAGATGATCTCCGGAGGCCAAACTCAACAATTCTTATATCCTTTTAGCGTTGATATGCATCCGAAAGATCTCACGTTGGTTTTACAAGCGATTATCAAAGACCAAGACATTACTTATACTTATCCATTGTATAATTCCACCGTCAGTGTTGTAGAAGCGCCTACAAGTATTTTTGATCCTCAAATGTACGTCATTATTTCCAAACATATTCTATAATTATTCTTACTGTACTAACTATTAACAAAGTCTTTTCTTGTATTTGATCCTGGCTGCTGGTTTTGGAGGTACTTGTTATTTCATCTACACCACCTGGGTAACGACTTTATTCCCACAAACCCGTGGTAGAGGTAAAGGTGGTGAAAGAGCAAAGAGATCGACTCACGGTCATAAGAAAGTTGACCCAGCTGATCAAGTCAGCGTTGTTGGTGCGGATGGTCCCGCTGTAACAAGTGGAGCGAAGGCTTATGATGAGAGATGGATTCCTGTACATCACTTGGTGAAGCCAGTGGCAAAGAGAGTCAGTTCTGGTTCAAGGCCTAGACCCAAAAATGCAAATGGTGATGCGACTTCTCCTTCTTCCTAAACAATATCGAGTAGGAGATTTCAGAGGAAAAGGAAGCCAGCGGTGACATTCTTCCTAAACAATATCGAGTAGGAGATTTCAGAGGAAGAGGAAGCCAGTGGTGACAAAACTTTGGTAAATGATATGTGGTTGTGAGATGGGGAAATCAATGTAAACGAAAAACGTCATATTATTTATATACAAAAATTATATACAACATAAATTATTTCACTTTGTAGATTTACCTCTCCATGTCGTTGTAGATGTAAAATGCCAAATAAACCACATGCTCCTCGAAAACCGGCAAAGAACAGTGCATCAAGTAATCAAAACTCAATACAAGAAGATAGCAGTTTCATCATCTTTGGCAATGATACTGCAAAAAAGAAAGGCAAGGCTAACAAAGGAGATGATGCATCTTCGGATCTAAAAAAGGGCGGGCCAAGTCAAACAGAAACCAAAGCCATCAATGACGCAAAAAGAGCCGAGACTCGGACTGTGATATCGGGTTCATCATCATGGACTGGGAAACTACCATTGAATCTATTCAACGAACACTGTCAGAAAAGCAAATGGGAAAAACCAGAATACACAATGACGAGCGTCAAAACCACCCTCTCTTCAAACCCCCCTACTTCTCCCTCTACCCCATCCGACAATCCTCCAGCACCGACTGACGAGAAAGAAGACGAGAAAAGTGACCGAGGATTCATATCGACCGTAATCCTCCGGTACAAAAACCCGAAAACCGGCCTAATCACCTCCCTCCCTCCCATCAGTGTGCCTAGAGAACACCGCGAGATGTCAATAAAACCCAGCGCCGTCGAAGCGCGACACTTTGCGGCTTGTTATGCGTTATTCCGCGTCTGCAATGCGAAAAACCTCAGCATGGCTCTTCCACCACAATACAGATCGTTTTGGAAAGGAGAGTTTTCCGATATAAAAAAGGAAGAAGAGGGAAAGGGAAGGGGGTGGTTGTTTGAGGCGGAACCTTTTGTTGCGTTTACGAGACATGGGATGGAGAAAGAGGAGAAGGAGAAGGAAAGATTGGAGAGGGAGAAGAGGCGGGAGAAGCAGAAGTTGGACAGAGAGGATGGGACGAATGGGCCGAGTGGAAAAGGGTGGGGGAGAGCTGTAAGAGTGGACATGGGGAGGAAGATGAGAGGAGAGGTGGAGAAGTTGGTCAGAGAAGGTACGAGGTGGAATGTACATGATGTTGAAATAGACGAGAAGAAGAAGAGTGAATTGATCAGAGAAATTGTCGAGTTGGGATTTAGAAAATCTCACGTAGAAGAAGCGGTGGGGTATTGTAGGGATAAAGAAGAGGCGCTAGAATGGTTGATCATTCATGTCCCAGAAGATGATTTACCAAAATGGTGTTTACCGGAAAAGTATAGTGCTGGAGTTAGTCTTGCAAGTGCTGATTTTGTCAAAGAAAACAAGATAAAACGATTGGCTAGTGCGGGATATTCGACCGACGTTTGTCAGGAAATCTTGACAGATGTGGGTGACGATGAAGCGCTTGCTGCTGAAGAATTGCAGAATAGATTGTTGGGAAGAAAAAGCGTGCAACAGCCGACCACTAACGTAACGGATACTTCTTGGAGTGAAGAACAAGATGTCACAGAGTCTGTATTTGGGGAAAAATATCAAAAGTCTACAAACGGAGATTCCTGTACTATCAAACTTGATACAACTATTGAAATGTCCGTCACTATACGGAAGCCTGCCTCAGGATATCCCGATAATCTCCCAATACTAGCATTAGAAGCGAAACTGCCTTCATATATTCGCCTGAGTATCATCAAAGCATGTCTCATCCAAGGTCTCGCAGATCATCTAGGTGAACAAATGATTTATACCTGTGTAGATTGGATCGAGCAGAATTACCAAAACATTATCGACAATCCTGGAACGTTAGCCAATATCTCTGCCGCAGTAGGTCTGAATGAAAGTTCGGAATCTCCACCTACTAGAAAGGCCAGGAAATTACAGACAAGAATGCCTATTAGAAAAAACGTGAAGAGTGATCAGCAATCTTTACAACAGTGGACTGCACGACAAGATACTGAACAACAAAAGAAAATGTTACTAGCTAGACAAGGCCTTCCCGCCTGGCAATTACGTGATGAAATTGTAAGATGCGTCAAAACGACTAAAGTCACAATCATATCTGGAGAAACTGGAAGTGGGAAAAGTACACAAGCAGTGCAATTCATTCTTGACGATTTGATACAGAATAACAGTGCATCGACAGTGAATATCATATGTACTCAACCAAGACGTATATCAGCCCTTGGTTTGGCTGATCGGGTTGCAGATGAACGATGTGGGATAGTAGGGCAAGAAGTAGGATATTCTATAAAAGGAGATTCAAAACAAAGTCCCGGAATGACAAAGATTACATTCGTGACTACAGGAGTATTGTTACGTCGACTTCAGTCCTCAGACAATGTTCTAGAGGCATTGGCAGATGTTAGTCATGTGGTTATAGATGAAGTGCACGAGAGAACACTCGATACTGATTTTCTGATGACCTTGCTTCGAGATGTTCTTGAACAACGTGAAGACCTAAGACTTGTACTGATGAGCGCTACTCTAGATGCGAATCTCTTTGAAACATATTTTTCAGGATTGTTTGCAGTCTCAAAAGTACAGATAGCCGGTCGCACGTATCCAGTAACTGACGTATATCTCGAGGAAATCTTAAAAGTCACTGGTTATGTCAACAACAATACTGACGAGGAGGACGACACAAGCGATATGGGTGCAGCTATACGATCCATAGGTACTCGAATCAATTATGACTTGATTGTAAACACTGTTGAGTATATTGACCATAAATTATCATTGGAAGGAGATACTGGAGCAATACTTATATTTTTACCCGGTGTCGTTGAGATTGATCGTACAATTAATGCTCTGCGACGTAGTTCAACAACATACCACACTCTACCTCTACATGCATCACTAATACCAATCGAACAAAGAAGAGTCTTTGGTCGCGCTGAAAAAGGAAAACGGAAAATTGTATGTGCTACGAATGTTGCAGAAACATCAATCACGATCGAAGATGTTGTAGCCGTCATCGATACTGGCCGTGTAAAGGAAACAATGTTTGATCCAACAGTCGGCATGGTCAAATTGGAAGAGACCTGGGCTTCCAAAGCTGCCTGTAAACAACGAAGGGGCCGTGCTGGTCGTGTCAAAGCTGGAACATGTTATAAATTGTTTACAAGAAATCTAGAGCAGACAAGAATGGCCGATAGGGCGGAACCGGAGATTAATCGTGTGCCTCTTGAACAACTCTGTTTATCAGTAAGAGCCATGGGGATTGATGACGTCCGAACTTTCCTTGGTAACGCCATAACACCTCCAAATACATTGGCGATTGATCAAGCTATCCAAATCTTGCATCGAATGGGTATTTTGGATAATGATTTGCTCACATCGCTTGGTAGACATCTCTCTCTCTTCCCGACGGATCTGAGATGTGGCAAATTACTCGTTCTAGGTGCCACTTTTGGATGTCTCGATAATTGTCTAACGATCGCTTCAATTCTAGGTTCCAAAAGTCCATTCATAAGCCCTTCCGATAAACGGGAGGAAGCCAAGGCCGCACGTTTGCAATTTTCTGATGGTTCGGGAGATCTCCTCTGCGACTTACGAGCTTACAAAGAATGGTCAGATGTTGCCTATGATAAACGTCAATGGTGCAAAGCAAACTTTCTGTCATACCAGACTTTGCAGGATATTACGACTACCAAACGACAATATTTATCACAGCTTATAGAGAGCGGTTTAGTTACTTCCGACTATCAAAAGAATTCATCATCAGCATATCTCGACAGTCAGAATGATAACATGACCCTCCTTCGAGCACTTTTAGCAGCAAGTTTCAGTCCTCAAATAGCAAGAGTTGACTTTCCAGATACAAAATATGTTGCATCAATGGCAGGTACTTATGCAGCGGATCCAGAGGCCAAAACAATCAAATACTTTTCGGAAAGCGCAGACAAGTCAGTGGAAAGGGTATTCATACATCCTTCGAGTACGTTATTCTCCGCACAATCATTCCCCACAAATACAGCCTTTATAGCTTTCTTTACAAAGATGGCAACATCCAAAGTGTTTATTCGAGATCTAACACCATGTAATGCCTTTTCTATATTACTTTTCTGTGGATCACTCAAAGTAGCTGCACAAGTTGGTGGCGGCATTATAGTAGATGATTGGATCAAGATTCGAGGTTGGGCTAGAATTGGTGTCTTGATAAATAGACTTCGATCAATGCTTGATGATTTACTTGCCAAAAAGTTGGACAATCCAACATATGATATTGGACAGGACAAAATCGTGACTACTGTAAGGAAGATGATAGATTTGAATGGTATGGACGTATAATAGATGTATATAATGTATATCAGTGAACTCATGTGAATATAAATGAATTACACAATGACAACGATAGCCGAGTCATAAGGGAAGTCTTGGCGAAAAGTGAACCTTTAATTTTAATCATCAACCTTTAATGATAAATATCATGTAGAGCTGTACAAGGACGTATTATGGTTTAGAGATGCCCATCAGCGGGTTTACAGAATGGGCGACAAGCGAAAAACTGATACATAGCTCACCACTTGAGCAATTGTCTGATCGATGCATTGCAATCGAAGCGCAGGACTTTGTGTCCAAAATCCTCACTGATGACGCAATTAAAGAGCCTGTATCGGCTGCGATAGGCGGAATACCTTATACACTAGAGTCTTCAATCACTCGACGAATAGATCTTTATAGGACAGCTGGCATCAAGCCTCTCTTCATCTTTGATGGTTTACTTTCGAATGGACAACAAGTAAAAGTTGAAAATAAAGTCAGAAGTGCACCAAGAATAGAAGAAGCCTGGGACTTGTACAACACCAACAATATAGACCGAGCAATCTCTACTTTTGGTACATTGACGACAGTCGACTTGGATAAGATCTGTCGTCATGTTCAACTCCTCTTCCATCGACATGAAATTCCCTTTCTCGTCGCTCCTTATGATTCCCGCGCTCAGATGGCTGAAATGGAAAATACTTTGTTTGTAGACGCGATTCTCGGACCGTCAGAACTCCTCTTCTATCCTTGCAGTCGTGTCATCTTATCGATCGAGTTTGAGAAAAAAACATTCACTTGGACGTCTCGAGGGGAATGTATTGATCGATTGGCTAGTGGAACTCAAGGGCTTTTCGTAGAAACGTTACTTCTTGCTGGATCGGATTTGTTACCGACTCTACCTCAGTTAGAGATCGATCCGTTACATCTACCAAAGATCAAAGCCGCTGCAGAATTATTGAAAAGAAGTGGAATGAATGGGAATATGATTTGTCTTCAAAGTCAGCATGATTTTGTTATGCAACAGATGAACTATCTTGATAATTTCCGCAAGGCCTTGATGTCTATTCAACATCATGTCGTCGTTTCGGAAGATGGTAAAATAGGACCGTGGATGAGAGAAATAGCTCCGAATGACGTACACGCTTTTATTGGTCAAAGATTACCTGATGAGGTATATTATTATTTATCGAGAGGCCTGATTGGAACTCGAACATTGCTTTGGAGAACGTCAGGTCAGATTTTAGAAGCACCTCCTCTTGATGGTGGGGTGTCAAAATCATATCAGGATTTAGTTGGAACTGGTTTGTTGCCAGTTAGAACACAATCTTTGTCGTTGTTATCTCAATATCTACATCGATTTTACCAACATATGGATGTTTCACTAAAGACTTGGACAAGTTCAGACGTCAAGATGTTGGGTGTACAAGATGTTGGTGGTGATCAGAAACAGATCTTGACGAATTGGCACGTCAAGCAGGATAATATTTCCGTAATTAAACAGGTTAGTCATATTAAGTGTCACCGAGTGTGTATATTCTTACTTACAATTAATTAGCCTGATCAGAATCCGCTCGAATTTGTGGTGGAATGTTTGAATTCATCAGACTATGCTGCCTCGACAATGACAAATAAAACAAAAGTTTTGAATACTTTGGATGAAATAAGATGTAATACTTTATGGATCTATCTTTCTTTGCGAGGTTATATATCCGGATCGCATCAATTGACGACATTGGGGAAAATATTGAGTAAAGCATATACTTTTGCATCATCAAAGGGTGTTTCTCCAGATCAATATGTAGAACCGATACTACTAGGAATGGAAATGCTTCGACTTGGAGTTTTGGCCTCAGATACGACAATTGATAAAGCTTCATACCCTCTGACCTCTCCTACTTCACCAACTGCCGACCAGAAATATATCTCATTATTAAGCAGAGTTGCAAGTCTAGCCACATTGAATCATAAACCCGAAGTTGGATATTCAGGTCCATTATGTAGACCTGCCTTGTCTTTTCAATCCATGATCTCGGCAGTAAGATCAAGTCAGAGAGATTTGATAGAAACTACTTTTACAGTCTTGTTATTGAATGGAGATATTGATCGACGAATGGCCGAGAAAGACCTTAGAGAAGTTGGTTTCACGTAAGCCTTGATGTGCCTTTTCATATGTATTGCGTTGTACTAAATATTATAAATAGTCTACCCTTTTTCAATGATACGGATTGTACTCTTGGTATAGCAGTCAAGCAATACTTGGATGAAATAGCTTCAAATGGATCTACTACACAATCAGCAAAACAAACCGCCAGACAAAAAGGTCAAAAATCATGGTTTCCACAGGCAGTAGATTTTAGCGCGAGTATAGATGTTGCTTTTAATCTATTCGATTGTCTAGAAGTGGTAGTACAGGATCTGCCGATAGATGTTATATCGAAAGAGATGAAAGCAGAGTGGAAAGCTGTTAAATTATGGCTACAAGAAAGAAGATGATATGTTGTAAACATATTCACCCATTTGAGGTACTATACTATATTGTATGAACTTTTTATAAACATCTATCAGTCAACTCCGTATTGTCTGTTGTGATCTTTTTTACAATCTCGTGGTGAGGTATATCAAGACAAAAGTCTGGTAATAAGTCCTGTAGCCACTGTTCTACCACCTTCACGAATATTGAAACGTTGTCCTTCTTCAAGAGCCAAAGGTCTTAATAATTCACATACCATTTCACAATTATCACCAGGCATGACCATTTTTGAAGAATCTTCTACGTCTTCTGGCCATGTCAAGATGGATGATTCGTCTATAATCAAGAATCATGTCAGTCGTCTACCACTTTTTTTTATGATTAATCGAGTAAACTCACCTGCTGTACGAATAAACATTTGCGGTCTATAGTTGTTTTGGAATCCAGTATGTCTACCACCCTCTTCCTTTGTCAAGACGTACATTGAAATCAAAAATTTCTTATACGCCTTTGCTGTACCAGGTTTGACGACGACCATTCCTCGTGAGACATCTTCCCTTTTCACACCTCTCAATAACAGACCCGAATTGTCACCGGCAGTCGACTCTTCGCAGCTTTTCTTGAACGTTTCGATATCCGTGACTTTGGATTTAATCACAGTGTTGCCCTTCCCTATCAACTCGACTTCTTGATCTTTCTTTAGAGTTCCTCGCTCGACTCTTCCACTGACTACAGTTCCACGACCAGAAATCGAAAACGAATCCTCGACACTCATCAAGAAAGGCTTCTCGGTATCTCTGATCGGAGTGGGGATCCACTCGTCAACGGCTTTTAACAACTCGTCGATCTTTTCCGTTCCGATTTCCGGCTTTCTTCCTTCCAAAGCACATAACGCACTTCCCATTATCACGGGAGTATTATCCCCGTCGAATTTATACGTGCTCAACAACTCTCTCATCTCCATCTCTACCAACTCCAACATTTCTGGATCTTCAAGCGCGTCGATTTTATTCACAAACACTACTATTTTCTGAACACCCACTTGGCGCGCTAACAGGAGATGTTCTCGAGTCTGGGGCATCTGTCCGTCGCTGGCGGCTACGACTATTATCGCTCCGTCCATGGATGCTGCGCCGGTGATCATGTTCTTGATGTAATCTGCGTGGCCGGGACAGTCGACGTGAGAGTAATGTCTGTTTTCGGTGGAGTATTCAATGTGCGCCGACGAGATGGTGATTCCTCGCTTACGTTCTTCCGGAGCCTTGTCGATGGCGCCGTATTCTAAAAAGGTAGCGAGACCTTTGTCGGCTTGTCGTTTAGTGATTGCGGCTGTGAGGGTGGTTTTTCCATGATCGACGTGGCCAATGGTTCCTGGTTAATCAAGTTAGTTTTATAAGATATTAAAAATAGATGAGGGAGAATCGGACCGATGTTTACGTGTGGTTTGTCTCGTGAAAATGCCGTGGCATAATTACGTGTGGCGGTTAGATATGCTATAGATGATTGTCGTCCTAATGCGCATTGTAAGGTATTTCTACTCGGTTGAAACGTAGATTTGATTGTCGAAAGGGCAATTCGTGCTATTGGTGCCATGACTTTCTTCCGTTCGCTGAAATAGAGCTTTTCGATCAAAGAAAGGGGATAATGTATGTGGTCGATTATTTTATGAGGGGTGAATTGACAAGGGAAGAATTATTTTTGTTAAATATTTTTGTTTGCATTGTTTGCATCTTGGTTTTTCCTGTCTCCACTACATCGAGGAAGCAATTGCACTAGAGAATAACGAATTGCGATCAGTGTTGATACAATGATTGTTTTGTCTAGGTTTCAGGCATGTCATCGTCCATTGAGAGCATTTAGTATGCCTTTGAAAGCAAAGATCTTATCTCCTCGAGCGGTAATTACAACTACCTTCGAAATACGTTCAAGAAAAGTCGACTGATAGCAATTAGATGTCTACCAAGATTGGTCCTCTACCTGGAGATCCCGAAGATGATGTCCTTTTCACATCAAAATATGGAGTACGAACGATCGAACTCAATAGACCTGAGAAATTGAACTCTCTGAATGCGTCAATGGCCAGAAAAATTGTACTACGATTACAGGTATATCTCACAACCACTCACGTCTTAGGGTTCTCATCTAATGCAGCGTTATTCACAGGAATGGCGAAACTCACAAATGGCAAACGTAATAGTCATGAAAGGTGCTGGTCGAGCATTTTGTGCAGGAGGGGATGTAGCCGCATTAGCAAACCTATGCAAGGAAGGTCCAGAAGGACAACAAAAAGCTCGAGACTATTTTGCTCTCGAATATAAACTAGACCATCTTATTGCGACTTATGACAAGCCATATGTAGCATTCATGGATGGCATAACCATGGGAGGTGGTGTAGGACTGAGTGTCAATGCACCAATTCGTATAGCAACCGAACGAACTGTCTTTGCTATGCCAGAAACCACAATAGGTTTCTTTCCCGATGTTGGGGCTTCTTTCTTTCTGCCTAGAATGGAAGGTCAATTAGGCACATATCTAGCATTGACAAGCGAACGCTTAAAAGGACCTGAAGTTTTGTAAGGACATCTATTTCGTGTCTCGTTGAAGTGAAAACTGACTTCTTCTAGTTTCCATGGTGTTGCAACACATTATCTTCATTCTTCCTCACTTCCAGATCTTGAAGCTCGTCTCGCAGAACTTCAATTCCGGGATACGCAAGATATGTTTGCTAAACTAAAAGTTGTAGATGCAACAATAGAGGAATTTGTATCCGGATTACCACATGACTTACCATTACAATTGGATACCAATCTTAGAAAGTTTATAGATTATGTGTTCCATCCAGATTATGATATTGAAGCTATATTCAATCGCTTACAAGAGGTTGAAACTCGACCAAACGTGCCACAATGGCTTAAAGAGTGGGCAACAAAAACGACAGCCACTATTCGAGAGAGAAGTCCAACGAGTGTAGCAGTCACTTTGAAACAACTTCAGAAAGGGCGTGAGTGGAATATATTTCAAACCTTTCAACATGAACACCACATCGCTTCGAAATTCATGTCACATCCAGACTTTGTAACAGGTGTATCTGCTCGTTTGATAGACAAGAAGCCCGGTCGTCCAGACTGGAAGCCAGCAACATTACAAGAAGTGACTTCTGTCGATGATTTCTTCTCCACAGACCCGCGGGGACTTGAATTATTACAAACAGATCCAAAGTTACAGTATTCAGAGATAGAATATCCATGGTTAGGCCTACCTACCGAAGCCGATGTAAAAGACGTGTTGGATTTTGATAAAGAGCAATCAAAAGAACTGGTACTGGAACACTTTAGAATGAAAACTCACGGGAAAATGGGAGTGAGAGAAAAGGTAACAGAGATTCTGGATAGACTCGCATCTGAAGAAGGCGCTTTCATGAGCATGCCCGATCGAGAGTATTAGAATTCTCTCTTGATAGCCATGTCTCTTGTCTGTGCTTGTCCATAGATACTCCCAAACTCGAGACGGAGACACAATAAAGTACAAAGTGAAGGTGAAGCTTCACCAAGAGTTTACTTCATATTTGTCCACATGGCGATAGTCTGGTTGGCAAAGTACATTATTGCTAAATTACACGTACGCTTTTGAAGTCAAAGCTTGATCGGTAGCACAATCGCAGCAGAATCACAACGCCACGACTACATAAGCGGCGCAAATCACTCCATGGACATATGGTTTTCACTCGGATTAGCTCCAAAAACGATGATTTCACAAGGTCTCATTTTCACGCATAAAATATTTGATCTACCTGATCACAGGCCCGATTTGAACAGAGACCTGTGCTCAAGTACAGTGGCGTTTCGTGCTCTATCTGCCTCTCAAGCATCGCCTCATCTCTTTGCTTGCATCCTTGCGATCTACAGCAAGTGGACCTCATGAAGCCGTCTGATAAGATTTGATGAGTTGCTCCCACACGTGAGAGAGAGTATTCAAGTTTTAGTTGGCGATACCACAGTTGTGGGGTCGGTTTGTCTCAGGAATATCATCAAACAAATTATGGATGTTGGATCACAACGCGAACATGACTTTAGAAGTGATATAACCTCATGCGGTGTCCATGAGTTGTGATTTGAGTATACTTGAAAGGACTTTCACTAATTCTAGGCAATTCACCTACTGCATTGCGGGTTCAGTCTTGATACTATGGAGGGCTACTCTACCGTCTCACGACTGAGATACTATAAGACAAAGAACAATTCAATCAATTTGGAACTTCAAACTGTGATGATTGAGATCTAAATGTGAATATGTACAAACTGTAATAGTAATATAAATCCTATCCTACAGCACAAATGGCTGAATGCCACGCGACTGACCATCTGACTGTGCCCAACAATAAAGTGATCACCGCAAGACCCATAAAAACACTTGAACAGCCATAAATATAAGCATGACGTCTATGTAAACCTTTTATTTCCAAAACCCAAGTACTAACAGTGGTCAAACAACCACAAAACCCGTCCATAACACCCTGTAAGAATTGACAACCAAGTATCCCTACGTGTGAATATGCATGCTGAAGATCATAACACATTGCCAGCACAGCTATGCCTAGTATATTAGCCGTAAATGTGCCAAGCGGAAATGTGGAAATACAAGAGTTTAGACGTGACGATATGTAGAACCGTAAAAGAGTACCAAGAGGAGCGAATATGAGAGCAAACACCACCTCACCACGCCATGGCGTCTCTGTAGCAAATATCCCAATAAATATGACTATTAACCAGCATATAATTGCAAGAAAGACCATAAGAGGATCCACAAACCTAGTCAAAGTGGTCAAATTACGTTTTGGTGGATTATTAGCGGTCAGTGAACCAAAATGTACACCAAAGATAAGTGCCGCGAGAGACATGGCAGGAGTAACGAGAAGTACAGCCAAGACAGCCAGTACACTATATCCCTTACTTCTACTCTGGCTTGGTAAAGCAGGGTGACCGAGGGAAGAAGGTAGATCATTCGACATTGCGAGAAAGGCGTCTCGCATGAAGGATGAGAATGAAGTGAAAGATCCACAAAAGCCAACAGTCAAACCTATATACAGCGGTATGACATCTTTATGCTTCCTCGACTGGAAGGAAGCTTTGTTTTCAGATAATAAACCCATGATGAATGATCCACCGACATTTGCCCACAGGACTGGAGTAGTGATTGGTGCGTTTGGGTAGGAAGTCAACCATTGCAATCCTACTCGTGCAAGAGTGCCGAGAAATGAAAAGAAAATTAGATGGCTGATTATATATAATTGTCTGATGTGGGAGGCTTTTCTCGACGGAGGATTTTGAGGTCGAGAAGTTAGATGTTTGTCCTCATCTTCGAGGTCGAATTGTGTCTCGTGGTGCGTCACTGGTAAAGGTGCAGCGATCTCGTCAATGACATTTTCAGGACTTTGATTCATCAGAAGACTTTGTATGATAACTTGTGAATCAGTCCACTACATATTGATTGATTGCAGAAGAGCATCTAGCAGATCGCTGGTCTGAATACAACCTCGCAATTCCATATTTGTTGATCGATGTCAACTTTGTTCAAACCTTACTCCGTGTATGGTGGTTCATCGGTGCGGGCCGAGAGTTAAGAATGACGTAGGGCTGAAGATGTGCGTACTTTCACCACCATAGGACTTGGTCAAAACACCACACGCTCATTGATACCAACATCTTCTGGGCCGTTCAACTTGATATGGCCAACACTCGTGTTAGATGACTCGATAACTTTTCGCATGCGAGACATGGCCAAAGCTACAGTAGATTGGAAACGCGTCGGTGACAGATTCTATCGTAAATTCCAGCTATATGATTCATCGTTCGATCAAGATATAGATTTCGAAAGCTCCATACTCGCCGGTGCTCCGTTTAGTGGAGCCTTAGGTATGACATCCGAATCATAGGTCATTGGCAGAACATAAGTAATAATTCAATGCTGTCATAGCGATCTATCGTGATGCGTCCAAATTACAAATCTCTAACACAACTGGTGGCCAGAAAGGTACTATAGATATATATAGTTGCGCAGGAAGGCTAATACATCAGATCAATGTTGGTTGGCTTTCTCTCTTACGCAAACATCCTCCGCTAATAATCTAAAGTGGGATAAAGGCTTAATTCGAGGTCTCGGCTGGTCTGATGATGAAAAGCTAATAGTCATAGCCCAGAACGGCACGGTACAGATCTACCACGACTTGCAAGGAGATTTTCATCCCTTTGCACTTGGGCATTCCGCGGAAGACAATGGTGTCGTGTCTTGTAAATTCTATCCTTCTGGGTTCGTTGCCCTTCTTGGTAATAATTCACTTGTCCATGTTTCCAACTACACTGAACCAAGACCTGAATTACTTGCCTCTCCACCTTCCGAGCAAATATCTGCCTGGGCTGTCATCTCACCTTCCAAAACGCTCTCTCGGTCTGTAGAAGTACTGTTATCAATTGGTAAGACGATTATGACTGTAGATGCATCACAAGCAGAAGATCGAATGCTTCAAAATGGTCCATTTAGACATATTGCAGTATCACCAAACGGGAAGTTCATAGCATTCTATACTGAAGACCATAAAGTGTGGGTGATTACAAGCGATTTTCAAGATCGTCTAAGTGAATATACTTCAAAGGTCAAAACACCTCCTCGAGATCTACAATGGTGTGGGGATAATGCCGTAGTCTTAATCTGGGAAGATGAGCTTCATTTGCTAGGCCCGGCAGGATCAGCAACGACATTCTTTTACGATAATTTTATCCACGTTACTCCAGACGTTGATGGCGTACGAATATTCAGTGCAGAAGAATGTGAATATTTGCATAGAGTTCCTGAAGAATGCGAAGAAGTCTTCAAATTGGGCTCGACATCGCCTGCAGCAGTTTTGATTGATGCTCTGGATCATCTTGAAAAACGATCACCAAAGGCAGATGAAAATATACAGCTAATTCGACCTAATCTTGACGAAGCGATTTATACGTGTGTTCGTGCCGCGGGACATGAATATAATCAGTCTCGACAGAAACAACTCCTCAAAGCCGCATCTTTTGGTAAATCTGTCATAGATTTATACACAGATGTAGACGAGTTTGTGGATATGACGACCGCTTTGCGGGTTTTGAATGCTGTTCGAAATCATGATATAGGCATGCCATTGACATACACTCAGTATATGCAGCTGACACCTGAACGACTGGTCCAACGCTTGTTAAATCGTGGTGAATATCTATTGGCAATCAAACTCTCGGAATTTCTACGTCTATCAATGGTTAATTTATATGTACATTGGGCTAGACAAAAGGTAAGAAGATCAAGAGATGATGAGGTGACGATATGTAAAGATATCGTCGATAGGCTAGGAGATAAACCTGGTGTATCATTTCAAGACATTGCCAAAACTGCCTTTGATGAAGGGAGAACAAAACTTGCAATCGAATTGCTGGAACATGAGCCACGGGCGGGTAAGCAAGTACCAGTTTTGTTAAGTCTTGGTGAAAATACAAGAGCCCTTGACAAGGCAATCGAAAGTGGTGATACAGATCTCGTCTATCACGTCCTGCTTCAACTGAAAAATAATCTCCCGTTGGCGACTTTTTTCCGGACGATCAATTCCAGACCAATGGCGACAGCTCTTGTTGAAGCATCGGCTGCCTATCAAGATCAAGAATTGCTCAAAGATCTATATTATCAAGACGATCGTCGAGTTGATGCTGCAAATTCTCTTCTCGAGCAAGCACTTACTGTACAAGATGAATCTACCAAGATTGATAAAGTGAAATCAGCCGCTCGAGTGATACAAGATTCCAAGGAACATTTGACAACTTTCCGAGCCATTTCTGAGATTCCAATACTTGTTAAAATGCAGGAAGTATTCGAGACTGATTTACAAGACTCTTTTGTGGGATTATCTGTAAATGAAACGATTTTCAAGCTCATAAGACTTGGGAATGTGAAAAGAAGTCAACGAGTACAATCAGAATTCAAAGTTGGTGAATCAACATATTGGTGGATCCGCTTACGGGCTTTGATAAGTAGAAGAGACTGGCGAGAGTTGGAAGAGATTAGTAAGGTGAAGAAGAGTCCAATTGGATGGGAGGTGAGTTTATTTTAATATATAGTTATTCTGAGTATAGTATATACTAACATATAAATAATAGCCATTTGTGACAGAGATATTAAATGCAGGCAATGCCAAGCTAGCAGGTAGTTACGTAGTCAAATGTACAGATTTACCTCTTCAGTCAAGAGTTGATCTATGGGAGAAATGTGGCATGTTGGATCGAGCAGGTGAGGAAGCTCTTCGGGCACGAAATATGAATATTCTTCAACAATTGAAAAGCAAAGCTACTGGTCAACAAGCGCTAGATATCGATCGTATGATAGCACAATTAAGCCGTCGGTAATTTACATTTGTGTAATATATGTATATATGAAAAACTGTACATAATAGTATTCCATTCACGTATGACTATTTCCCAATCGTTCCAAATAATCTATCACCTATATCTCCTAAACCAGGCTTGATCATTCCTTTCTCATCCGTCTCCTCATCAACCCCACAGACCCAAAACTCGGTCCCTTCTCTCCAAACCATCGCTGCTCTTTCCAACCCCTCCCTCGAAGCGAGAATACTCAAGACTATAATCTTCTTCACACCCCAGTCTTTCAACGTATCGATAGCAGCACAAGCCGTCGCTCCCGTCGCTATTATCGGATCCACCAATATCCCCAACTCACTCGGTCCCGCGTTATTATCCCCTCCCATCCCCGTCGCAGTGTTATGATACGGGAGATTATTATAATACTCTACCGGCTGCAGGGTTGATTTCTCACGGTACATTCCCAGATGAAAGACCGGGACCGGCGACGGCAAGAGCGTCAGTATCGACTCCACCATCGACAGCCCGGAGCGTAGAATCGGAACGATCGAGATGTTTGTTGGGTAGATAGTTTCTACCGAAAACGGATACGCGAGTGGAGATTGGTCCTTTGTTGTTCCTAGAGTTAGAATGAAATCTAAAAGTGTGGGAGAAGGGAAGGGGATGGGATGGGGACGTACAGTGCTTGATTGTCGTGTAGAAAGAGATTTTGATAGTGCTTCGTAACCGACGAAAAGCGTGAGGTCGGAGACTAGTTGTTTGGTCTCCCGCGTGTTGGTCGATGAAGAGCGTAGTTGACATAATTTGACTCGCACGCAGGGATGACAAAGGACTTGGACGTTAAAGGGGAGTTCTTTAGACATGGTTGTTTTTGTGGAATAGTCTATGGAGTTGATAGGTTTGATATATAAGGGACGGATGTGGTGGGAGAAACAAGCCGATGACAGCCGTTGATAGTGAACTGTTTTGACTATGCCGAGGGACGAACTACTGGGGGAACGAAACTTCACTAGAAAATCATACCGCGAGGTCAAAATGAATTAGATTTGGTGATTCTGCCTGCTAAAAGTAATTATCGGGATATGCATTGATCAAGATAGATATATTTCATATACAAATCAAGATGCATAATTAAACAAAGACCCCTTCGTTTTCCATTGCTCCAAAAGTATCATGACCTCCACACGTAGATCCTCTATCGTCGCGTCCATATTAATATCATTCTTATCGTGACCAAAAGGATCTTCCAACTGCGCCCCAATACCTTCGATTCCGTACAGTGCAAAAGTAATCAAAGACACAAAGAATACTGCCCACCATTTCATGTTAGAAACCATGGCAAACGGTAAAAAACATCCAAACAATGCTAGAACCTGTTTGATATGTATTAGATATGCAATTGGAATGGGCGTCAACCTGATTGTTTCCATTTGACCAAAGGCAGCTATAGCATTGTTTAATTGTACGATATCTTGTACAGCTTGAGGAGGAGCGAGCCACTGTCGATGTGTAGCTCTCATGATATATGCTTCTATCAGACAACTGATTTGTATTGGTTGTCCAAGTCCATGGTCTTCCAAACTCGTCAACGTCTTTGGCAAAACATTTGGGAAATGAGTGACAGCCGGGCTAGTTTCTGCGTTTGGCGATTTGTCCGGGTCGGGTTCGAGTTCTCCTAAATCCTTACCACCCCACTCTTGTCGCAAATATACCTTTATGGATCCTGCAAAAGCCAATAGTAATCTAATCGCTTCTTCAGTGTCTTGTCTCTCATCTTGTGTTGGTTCTTTACCACCAGGTACTCGAGAAGATACAAGAAATGACCTGGCAAGTGATCGAATGACTGTTATAATTGATGACATGTGTTTTTCTCCCGTCCACCATCTGTCATATGATGTAGAGTTTCGAAAAACAAGTATAAGACCAACGACGATTGACAAACTTGGTATCAAGCTGGTGGGTACGTTGAGGCTAACTTCTGGATGTCTACGATCATATGCTACGACTGCCGCAGCAAAGAGTGTGTGTAGGAGAACTGGGAGGAAGATGTCACCGTGCACCGCTCCTCTGACTGTAATAACCGGTCAGTAAGAGATAATCCCAATGTCCATAAAACGACTTACCAAAACGAAGGACAAGAGGCCATCGTTGTGGAACGCGAGTTCTTCGAGAGTAGTATAACGGCCAATGCGTATGATTCAACAGCGCATCTTCCATGATGAAAGCACAAATTTTGTTTTGTCAAAACCCATGAATGAAATGGAGGAAATTTAAATGAAATGCATGTTTCTATTTTTATATACAGTAAAACGCCGCGCGTCAAAGGTAAATTCTATGTGACAGACAGAGTTCATGAGCTTAAATTTTTTAAATTCGTTTTCGTAAATCTTCCGGTACATATCGGTCTTCTACTTTCATCATCAATTTTGATGTCTGTTCTGCAAATGTCAACGTCAACGTTGTGTGTGGTAACATTCTAGCCAGATGAGCTGTGAAGCCTTTGTAAAGCGCAAATATTCCTTCCGTTCTGATTGTTCGGAAGAAACAGTCAAAAGCACTCGAATATAAATCACCGGATTGATTGCACATACGACTCATGATAGTGTCTGGTGGATGCATGACACAACATACAACTACACCAGCTATTGCCGACGATAAAAGATGTAACGACGGACTCTCTTGCATGTTTGTATGTTTCAGAAGTTGTCTCTTTGCCAAAAAGTATGTCGGAAGTTGTACGCTAGATCCAATGCTTGTCCGCAGCATTGCTGGACCAACACCTCGATATAATCCTGTTGCACCCTCTGCACGATATATCTGCTTCATTCCATCAATTGCATTGCGATAGTGATATTGCGTACCAACCGGAAGGACTGGGGAATATGACTGTAATCTAGTTTTCAGCAAGAAGAATGGTGCGCCTGCAATCGCACCCAGACAGCCGGATGATGCGCCTGCAAACATATTTATAGCCATATTTTGTCTCTGCTTTATATCTATCATATTTCTGTCATTTATGTTATGATGAAACATCACTGAATTGGTCGTCGTTCGTATTGTATCGTAGAATCCCAATCGACAACCATTGAGTAGTGTCTGATATATATATGCGCAGTTCAATCCTCGCAGTAAACCCTTCATCCCTTCATTCTTGTATATAATTTTTAAACCATGACCAACTCCTCGGTACAGCTTGGGTGCATTGCCCTTTGATTGGAGTTCGCCTTGAAGTTGTAACCGGATCTTTACAGTCTCGAAACTATGCGTTACAGTCACGGCTCCACAAGCTGCTACTCCACCAGCAATAAACGATCTTATGATGAAATTGATTAGGCATGTTTTCTATGATCAATTCTTGCTGATTGACTCACCCAAGAGTCGTTGCCATAATAGCAGGCAGTCAATTATGTTTTACTGAATGTTACCGAAGACCCATGTCATATAATTTTCGCTCGAAACACACTATTGTTAGAAGTGAAGATCGAGTATCAAGAAAAAAAAGTGCTGCCGATTACGCAAACCCTAAAATAATTCCATAAACGCTTTTCCTATAACCTAAAGACCTTTCCCACTTGAGAAAGATAGTAATACACATCAATGGCGGCAGATAACAATGCGCCTCCGACACAAAGGGTCAGTGAGGTAATAACAACATATCGGCCAACAAAGGTAGATAGTACCGCATTTTCAAAAGCTAGACGATTACTGATATGAAAGTCAAGCTATTCAAATCTCCCAATCTACAAACCACATCTCTCGACTTTGATGATTCCGGCGAACTTCTCCTCACGTCTCGTACAGACGATACCCTTCAAATATACAACGTCAAAGCCGGTGCAGCAGCAAAAGAGCTCAAATCGCAAAAATACGGCTGCACATTAGCGCGTTTCACCCACCAATCCCAATCGATTATCTACGCATCCACAAAAGTCGACAACGATCTTCGTTATCTAGCTACACATGATAACTCCTACATTCGCTATTTCAAGGGTCATACAGATCGAGTGACTGCCCTTGCATTATGTCCCGGCAATGACACGTTTCTCTCAGCAGCAAAAGACAACACTGTTCGGCTATGGGACTTGAGGTCTCCTTCTGCGCAAGGTCAACTCAATCTCGCTGGTCCGATGCTGGTGGCTTACGATCCATCAGCAAACGTAATGGCCATTGCATCTCCAATGTCACAAACAGCGCTTCTCTACGACGTCCGAAATTTCGATAAAGCTCCATTCGCAACTTTTGATCTAAAAGAAATGGAGGATCGATATAATCCACGTGTAAAAGTCGAAGATCGGAATTGGACAAGTCTAGAACTGAGTAATAACGGGAAAAGTCTTTTGGTTGGAACAAACGGTCAAGGTCATTATTTACTTGATGCTTTTGAGGGTAATTTACAAGGTTATCTACTTCGACCAGCTGGACCACCTGATTCTACCGACAGGAAGCAATTGATTTGTCAAGGAGATGCTTGTTTTTCGCCTTGTGGTAGATATGTAATTTCAGCTTCTGGCGCTCCTGGTTTGGTTGTATTTGATAGTCAAGGACCAGATCAAGGTCAAAAAGTCATGACGCCAGTCTCAGATTTGCCTGGTCCAAAGACAGTGAATGTTGTAGGATATAATCCTCGATATAACGTCATTGCAACAGCTGCATCTGAGATCACTTTGTGGCTACCAGATCCAGAATTGTTGTGATTCTCCGGGACTTTGAAAAATTAACGTTTAGAATCACTGCAAAGCAGCCTTTCGAGCGTATTCTTATAGAAGTATTCTTATTTGAATTCGTACCACGAATTCGAAGGGGGCAATTCATAGTCTTCTTCGTCATCGAAATGGTAGTACGAGTCTTCTCCTCCATCACTCCGACAGTACGAGTGATGTACAATGACTGCATCGGTCTCCATATCTGTCTCTGGCGAACTATCTAAACTATGGTGTTCCTGTTTTCCATTGTTTGTCAACCGTGTGCTCAATTCGGCCAAATCTGCTTTTAAGCGATGCTTTGTCCTGGAGTTCACCGTTCTCGAAAGTTGGCTTTCAATGTTATATATTTTCTCCAAGATATCATCGGTGTCGTCGATAATACCAGACGCAGCAGAAAGACATTCTGTTTGGTCCTGCTGCGTAAGAACATCAGTAAAGTATCTTTCAAAATCTTTCAACAGTCCTTTGTCTTTTGTCACAAAAACGACTTCTCTCAAGGAAGTACAGATGGGAGTAATTCGCTTGTTGCCGCAAAGAACTTGCTTCCAAAGACGTGCCAGGTCTTTTCCATACGTTCCGCTTTGCAGTGGTACAATTAGAACGACTACATTACGACTTTCTGCAGTGGCGATGCTGAGACTGATTTGAGCCAAGTGATTCTCACGGTCTTCATCACACATTGTCACATGTGTGGAGCTGTAGAGTGGCTCATGAATTTGCTCAGAATCCAGTGAACTTTGACGTGCTGGAACACTGATGAAATCTGCTAAGAATTGTCGGCCTGATGAAATGGCACGTCGGTGTAATGTATCCTCGGCAAAGATGAGAATATTTGGTGACCAGATTGCACTGTTCTCTGGCAAAGGATATTTTAGATACGAGAAAGAAAAGTACAAACTGGATCGAAGACAAACGTAGTTTTCGAACGTATCTATACCGTCCAAGAAACCATGTCCAGGTTGAGCGGAAGTCATTAGATTCAATATGCCCACATTTCGATTGCCGGCTGATTGGTCCAATTGTCTGGCTTCAGTAATACAATCTGTCGATTTAATCTTGATTGTTGGCTGTCTATGGTGAGGCTTGTTGATCGGACTCAGATCAGAGGCTGGGTGAATTGCCTCTGTCTTTCGTACGCCATCATCTGCGCATTGATTGTTCCGAAGAATATCTGCGAGCTGTCCATTGACCAATTTCCTCGCCCGCTGCGCTCGATCTATTTTCGTCCAGTTATCACATCTGTCCATCGCGTCTCTCTCCACTCATTTATGCGAATACTTCAAAATATCAGATCCAAGATTTTTAGTGCGCTACTTATTGAATTGGTTTTCATTAAAGATACAGTTATATATAGGAAACGTTATCGTTATATGTATGTAACGGTTCTCTCAAAAATAAGAATTGCGTTAATATCCTGATTCGGACTCATGAAGCAATTGACTCATGACAATGCCATATCCATCAATCGATTGCAATAAGATATGTACTGTTTGAACTTGGTAAACAGACAACGAAGTAAAGTTGACATGTGAAAGCATGTGGTGATCCACAATTCATGTACGGTGGTTTTAAGGTTCGTAAATTGTGCCGAATGAACGGAATCACTCAATTCGAGAACTATTCTTCCATTGAACATTGTAACGATGACGTAGCATTGATCATAATCTCAAACTAGCCCTTTATCAACCATGCTCATTAATTCATTTATTTCAGTCGATCTGAGCTCAGCCGGTGCTTACGTCTCGATCAATCCATATGCCAAACAAACAGGATCGTCCAACAGCAGCAAGGCGTAACACACCATGTATTGTGCATACTTTACTAACTCAACAACAAAAACAATGCACCGGGAAAGAAGATGGTTTACCGGATAATGAAGAGCTCAATTCCGCGGCCGACAAATCAGCCGATACTCCAAGTACCAATGGAGATTATACCGAGTCACGACTATTGACGAAGAAACAATTATCGGAAATGGCATTTGGAATGCGAGAATTGTCAAAATCGTTGGCACATCAACAATTGGAGCTGCACGTGAAGAATGTTTTTATTCTGACAAAGATACATGATAACACACTTATTAAAAAGACTCGAGATATAACGTTATGGCTCATGGAGAGGGGATACACAGTGTATGATCCTAATATCGTGGCTTGTCAAGATATGTCTGATTTACAATAATAGATGGACTGAAAAGAAATTAGAGAATGACCAAGCTTTTGATGCTAAAAGTCTCGTCATAAAGGATATCAAATTTAGAGAGCGATTAAAGTATTGGGACGATGATTTATGTAGCACAAATCCGCAATTGTTTGACATAGCAATTGCATTAGGAGGCGATGGCACAGTTCTCTACGCCGCTTCGCTTTTTCAAAAAGTCGTTCCGCCAGTCATGTCGTTTGCTCTTGGATCTCTCGGGTTTCTCACAAAGTTTGATTTTGATGATTTTCCTAATATTCTGACGAGGGCGTTTGATGAGGGAGTAGCATTGTCACTGCGATTACGAGTTGAAGGTACAGTGATGAGGTCAAAAGCTAGCGGGGACAAGAAATCACAGAAAAATCTGGTCGAAGAACTGGTAGGAAAAGGGTCGAATGACGGTTCGACACATGAACCTGAAACGTGTTTCAATATATTAAATGAAATCGTCCTCGATCGAGGTCCGAATGCTACCATGACTAGTATAGAAGTATTTGGCGACGGAGAGCATTTCACCACAGTTCAAGCTGATGGGATTTGTGTAGCTACGCCGACTGGATCGACTGCATATAATCTAGCTGCTGGTGGATCACTATGCCATCCTGATAACCCAGTCATTTTGTTAACGGCGATATGTGCCCATACGTTAAACTTTAGACCGATAATATTACCAGATACGATTGTGCTGAGAGTCGGAGTGCCTTACGATGCGCGGGCTAGTTGTTGGGCAAGCTTTGACGGTCGGCAGAGAACAGAACTGCAACCAGGAGATTACGTTACTATTTCCGCATCCAGATTTCCGTTTCCCAGTGTCTTACCACGCGATAGAGGTAATGAGGACTGGATAGATAGTATAAGTCGTACATTAAATTGGAACGGTCGACAGAAACAAAAAGGCTTCTGCGATTCGAATGATCATGATAATAATGAAGAAAAGAGTAAATGAAACAAATAGAGATTCATGGAATTGTTACGTGTAGCCATAAATCATAGTGTATATACATTTATCAAGTCATCTACCGTCTACCCAAACCCCACTTTGCAATACTTTCTTGAATATTATCCCAGCTGATATCTAATAATCTCACACCTTCCTCTTCGCCTTGCTGTATCACTACCGTCGGCGCACCGCTTCCTTTTCCTACATTCCGAATCTTTCCTCCAAACACTTCTCTAGCCGTAGCGCGCAAATCCTTGACGGTGAGAGAATCAATCCTCTCAATCATTTCCTTGACACCAATTCTTCTCCCATGGACTTGCACCTGTCGACCCAAGTCTTCTAATTCCACCAATCGACTTTCGAGATTCATCAGGAGGCTACTTTTCAATTGATTCTTTGCTCTCGACACTTCGACGTCGTTCAATCTCCCGAACCCCGTCTCGGATCCTAGCAGTGATAACTCTCTACACATGACCTGTAGCATCCGGAGTGTATATTGCGTTCCACAAGCCGCTGAGATACCAAATATTCCACTGTCTGTGTACGCGTGGTTGAACGCCATGCAAGACTCGACCCATCCGTGTTGGTTCAAGACGTTCGTGTAGAGCCGAGAATACATTCCTTTTCCAGGACCGCCGGCGGAAAAAGAGCCGCCGCCACCGAGGAGGGTTTGGAGAGTTGCAAGAGCGTAAATGTGGGGAGAAGCAATGGGTAGAGCTTCGAATGCGAGATGAATGTGTGAGAGTCGTGGAAGAGAAGGATTGGTGGGGATAGGTAAGGGAGGGAGCGTGAGAAAGCCTCCTGTATAGTGCGATGTGATGTTAAGGTCGATAGGAGAATCTAGAGGGTGGGGTATGATGCGAAGCGGGTCAATGGCAGAGACTGTTGCTGCTTTTGGTGCAGATGTGGACATGTTTTTGAGAAACGGAATTTTAGACATGAGACTGGATTCGTTTTGTCTTGGAGTTGGATTCGTCGGATGTGATTCAGGTGTGATTGTGGATCTTTGACTTGTAGAAGATAATGTCGATTGTTTACTATGCGTCTCCATGTCTCCAAAATATTGATCAGCGAGTTTAACAGCTTGATCATGTTCGACTCCTGCAAAAGCAACAACTAATCGTTCAGGTCGATAGAATGTATCTCTATACTTTTGTATCGTTCTCTTATCAATATTCGCAAGTCTATCCTTTGGACACAATAATGGATTTCCCAAAGTATTGTCTTTATATGCTGCCATGTGAACAAGTTCTGGTAATATCAATTCCGGTTTTGACCATATTTCTCCAATTTCGTATTCTGCTGTTTCCAATTGTCTATCAATCTCTTCCTGAGTTATTTTAGCATCTCTCACTGCTTCTGCCAACAATCCAGTTGTCGCGGGCACTGCATTGTTGAAAGTAGCTGCCTGATACATGAGCGCTTCTCTTGAAGATGCGCAATGTATGTTTCCACCCAAAGACTCCATAGACTCTAACATCTGATCTGCACTCCTTTTTGTAGTAGATTTGAAAGCGAGTCGGTCTATTATATGCGAAACTCCTCGTAAAGGTTCATTTTCGTATCTTGAACCAGCATCTACATACACTCCTACTCCTGCAAACGGTCCAGGAAGTGCTTCACTCGCTACTTTGACCCCATTACTGAGTGTAGTGACTCGGTCGAGTTCTGCGACATCCTTCAATGCATGTTAGTCCTTGCGTTTCCCCATCTCAACTATTTTATGTTTAAAAATCTACCTTTGCATTATCTTTTATAGTTGCATAGCACCTGCTTGTTAATCTCGTATGCGAAGTGATTCGATCGAAGCGAGTGCGCAATTTTGCACCTGAGCAATAACATCGTCGAAGCATTGCGCCTGTGCGAATGCGATTATGTATCAATCAACTTCATCTCACCCGCCAAAATATTCATGCATGTACTTTTTCATACAAGGGTTCGCTGCCCGAAATGTCAAAACTCAAATACAGCCCTGCCAAGACGCAGCAATTGTCGTGATTACAATTTTCGACATCAGCAGTGGTCTAAACAAGAAACAAAGATTACTACGAATTATATCAACACCGATCACACTGACTGTAGTTGCATACTGTATTGTAAAGGGTTGTAACAAGAGTAACTAAAAGGCCCGATTCGTGTACACGACTTTTTTCGTGAGGTGACAAGCTTTCAGCCCGATTGACCTTGCTTCAGCCTTTCCCGGCGGCACCCCTTCCTCTCGCTCGTCTGCAGCACATTTGACCACAAGACCTTTTCTATAATTATTTGCTTGTCGCTCACATGAATATGCCTGTGATCCGGTCGTTGTAATGAGACTCGAACAAAATCGCTAAAACGCGCCAAACTAAAAATGGTGTCGTTGAGCCCACGGACGGCTAGTGTTTCCCCAAAGACGTTGACAACTACATCGACTTCAGGCTCGTATACGACAGAAGGCACATCAACTATTCCTCTTAACCGATCAGCAACACGCTTGAGAGGCTTTGCACAGTTTCGTAACCTTAACAGTCCTGTACAACTTTCTTCAACGTTATCCCCGCGTACTCCAACTTACAGATTCGCATCAACTTTAGCTACAAGTCCAAACCCAGAAGGTCAGGTACTCGTCGTGCGAGATGACGATAGTCCCGTTAGTCCAAAACAGACCAAGCATCTATCGGTAAATTGGATGCCTCAGGTGGGAGGGAAACATACTAGTATACCTCGAGATCCTATGACGCCAGAGACAACGCCTGTCACTCCGATAGAAAATGCAAATGATCAATCAAATTCACGGTCGATACCTCGATCTCAGCCAGCAAAGCAGAAAGTACATGAAAATCTACCCCTTCGATGCGCAACAGATGTTGATACGACAAAAGCGCAATCCGACTCTGATGAAGACCGGAATCGGGGTCTGGACAGTCCAATAACAAAGGAGGATAGTAAAGATTTGCCTACTGTCCGACTCATACCTCACTTTGAGATTTCGGCGTCGAAACCGTCTCTAAACTTTCCAATAATCACGCGCACACTTTCTGAAAAGGATACTATACTCAAAATTGGACGATATTCAGGACGAGAAGGTCAAACTCCAGTCGAATCAGAAAGTCGAAATTCGAGCAATATTGGATTCAAGAGTAAAGTTGTTAGTCGACGACACTGTGAATTGTGGTGCGAGGATGGAGAATGGTTTATAAAAGATGTCAAGAGTAGTTCAGGAACATATTTAAATCATGTCAGACTCAGTCCTGCAAGTACCGAAAGTCGACCATTCCCGGTCAAAGATGGTGATATTGTACAATTGGGTGTAGACTTTAAAGGTGGTGAAGATATGATATTCCGTTGCGTCAAGATCAGAATAGAATGTAATCGATCATGGCAGACACAACTGAATAATTTCAAGTAAGTTGACCCTTCCACAACATACGACATATATGCTAATTCTGATTTCTAATCATAGTACATCGACGCTCTCTCGACTTCGTAATTTGACATCTGGTCAACACTCTTCCACATCTTCTTCCTTTGCCACTATAAATCAGAAACAATCTTCCGAAGTAACAGCTAGTACATCAGAGTGTTCTATTTGTCTCAATACCATCTCAGCATGTCAGGCATTATTCATTGCTCCATGTTCTCATGTCTGGCATTTCAAATGTATACGAACACTTTTGTATCCTTCTTGGCCTCGCTTTCAATGTCCAAATTGTAGAGCATTTGCTGACTTGGAAGCTGATGTAGAAGCCGATGATAATCCTGCTAATGATGAGGTCAAAGAAGATGAAGCTACAATTACAACATTTACCGGGCAGACAGGAGGAGAAGTAACGAGGTCAAGAACAAGAAGTGGGTCCCGAAGTCAGGTCACAAGGACAAGAGGAAGATCTGAACTACAGAATAGTACTACTCATGGCACGCTCGTAAATACTGGACATGGTAGCGATGATGTCGATAATAATGATGGATATGGAAGTCCGAATGACTACCATATTGTAAATCACGACTCGGGAGAAGAAAGAGACGAAGGTGAAATGACTATGATTGCGCAATGATTATGAGATTTATGCATGTCTGATTACGACTATCATTTTATGAAAAATTTGGGGGGAAATAACGAGCATGAATTGAATACTGTGATGAAATTATATAGAATGATTCTTTAATTATGATTGATATATATGAATGATGAATTTATCTACTATTACATATATATCGTGGAGATGACGGAGTTTGTGTTTACTTGTGATTGATTACTCATAACTTTTCAACTCCACATCCCGTCAACATCATTGTATCAGTATGTCTCCACGGGAACTATGGGACAAATCTATAACAATATCTCTTCCCGACGAGTTTGAAAACATCAGGTAAAATTCCTACATGTCTATACTATTATATCCTATTCCCTGTCTTACAATCCCATCGTCTTTCCTTTTCTTCTTCTCTTCTTTTTTCTCCTCTCGTCTCTCCTTGCCTACGCTCAATCTCTCTCTTTTCGAACTACTCCATCTCCATTCCTGACTCTAATCTTTTATATAAAAAGCGAACTCACAAACGCCCCCTCGAATCAAGAAATCTTCACACGTCCCGAGACGTCGACTTCTGTGGTCCTAGAGCTTCTCGAACGCGTCACACCTTCTACGATACGACAAGACCAGTCGTCAAACGTGTCGGAGTTGGTGCATAGAGGAAAAACAGACGATGAAAAGGCGTTGATGTTTCATTTCTCCGACGTTGTTGATTTGAAAGACCAGGTGGAGGTATTGCGGGATGTCAAAGTCATAGAGAGGTGAGGATTTTGCTCCTTTTTTTTTGTTATGACACAAGACGTTTATTGAGGTGATACTCTTCGTGCGGGATGTCACTTTTGTGGATTGCTTTGTTCACTCGATTTGTCTACGTAGTGGTATGTAAGAAAAGGGAAGAGGCTAATGTTTTGTATTAGAGAGGATTATGCAGCTTATGGAATGGAGGCTAGTACAATCTCGTCAGGCAAACAAGGTCCAGAATCTATCTTGTTGGTGTTGGGACTTGTACGATATCAATCCTCACTCTCCGGTCGAGAAATCAACAACGACGGCACGGATATATTAGTTTGTGTCAATGTCAAGAATTACACTACAGAACACGATGGGACAGAGAGGAGAGAAGTTGCTATCAGACTACGAGATGAGATACTCAAGAGTCTAGTAGTCAAGAACGAAGGACTCTTTCAATCCTAGAAAGGATTATATAAATATACTTGTAAATGATATATCTTCACTATATACACAGCCTCAAAAGCCGGTTTTGAAAATGATGATCAGACAAAGAAGCAAAAAAACACAAAAAGAAAATAAAACAACATGTAGCCTAGCACTATATACACTTTAAAACCCATCAAACATTCTCTTTTCGGAGAAAAGAAGAACAAAAAGAGTCATATAAAGCGTTTGTAATTGCTAGGCAATCATCAATATCGGCACGAATAAAAATAATTCAATATTTTCCTTCAGCAAGACTCTGATTGGGATTTAGAAAGATAAATCCAGAGATGCTGTACACACTGATGCCTTTTTGTTTCATTTCATTTTTTTCTTTCTGGTTCGATCTTGACTTACATATTTTTTTACGTCTCACCGGCGCATTGTAGATGGATGTATAATCTCGCTTCATAAATACAGAGGGGGATAAAAAGGATATGTCGTGAAAATGACTGGAAAATTTGTTCTGAAATGTATCAATATCAAAGAAATTTACATTCGTCTGATATCATATCATAACATATATTCTTGGACCACTCTTTTTTAATAATATTTATGCCTTTTCCCTCTTTCCTTCCTTGACCTCCTTCTATAGCTTGTGTTAGTATGATATAGACGTTTTTGGGGTTTAAAAAGAGGTGACGAACGAGTGCTTTCATGTTTCCGTGTAAAGCGTGTCTGTGGTTTCGTCTGAATTTAGGATCGGTTCCCTTGAGAGAAGGATATCTGTGTGTGGTTGGCTTTTTGATACTATAATGTAGAAACAATATATATCAGTATATGTTGAATCAATGGTTGTTTAAATTATCCAGTAAAATATCTTACCCATTCTTGTGGTTCTTTTTAGCTTGATTGTGCTGAGACGAGTTCTTTGATTCTGGTAGAATTACTTAGTATGCGCAAATCGTTTTATCATGTTACAATATACTCACTGGCCATGGCGACACTATGTGATTATCGATATGGATAATCAGAGGGAGAAATTAGAGAGGCCTTGTTCGAGAATATTCAAACCAAAATTCAAACCAATCTTCTGATTGGCTCAAATCTTGGTGCGCAAATAATATCGGCGGTCTTGGCGTTTTGTAACAATCGCGACTGAATGCAAACATCACTCTCACATGGAATTAAGACGATAGAATTAATCTCAATGATAGATCAAATTACAATGCTTGATATAATATAACATGGTGCCAATACAACGCCTCATGCCTGCCATCCTCGGCCCGGTCATGTTAATTTTCTAATGCTTAGCATGCTTTGCCATAGTATTCAAAGCACTACCATTCTTGAACCATTCAATTTGTGGCTCATTAAAGGTATGGCTGAGCTTAACATCAAATGTCTTTCCATCCTTGGGGTGTACACGCATAGTCATCGGTTTACCTACAGCGATTTCTGTGCACATGATATCAACCTTGTCAAAAGGATTGATCTTGTCATAGTCTGCTGGGTCCGAGAAAGTTAATGGAAGCATACCTTGCTTCTTGAGATTGGTTTCATGCTTTGGTGCAATATTAGTATCAAATCGAATTAGTCAGGATGATTAATAACTTACAATACGTGCAAAGGACTTGACAATAATAGCAAGACCTCCAAGATGTCGTGGTTCAAGTGCGGCATGTTCTCGCGAACTTCCTTCACCATAATTATTGTCACCTAGGACGACCCATCTAATACCCTTCTTTTTATAATCTCGTGCAGTCGCTGGTACAGCATCATATTCGCCGGTAGTAAAGTTACGAACACTGTTAATTGCATCATTTTCAGCGTTTGTCGCTCCAATAAGCATATTGTTTGAAATATTGTCCAAGTGTCCACGGTAGGCTAACCATTTACCCGCCGAGGAAATGTGATCTGTCGTACATTTGCCTTTCGTCTTGATGAGTATCGGTAAATCTAGAGCGTCTTTTCTGTCCCATGCGTTAAATGGTTCAAGAACCTGTAAACGGTCAGAAGTTGGCGAGACAGCTACATTGACTGATGCACCATCCGCCGGTGGAGCTTGGTAAGTGTCTTGTCCAGGATCATATCCGTTTGTTGGCAATCCATTTCCAGTTGGTGGAGCAAGCTTAAAGTCTTTACCGTCCTTGTCCTTCAAGGTATCAGTCAGAGGATTGAAATCGAGCGTTCCAGCAAGAGTAAGAGCAATGACCATTTCTGGTGAAGCTACAAAACCATGAGTTGCTGGGTTGCCGTCATTTCGAGCAGTAAAGTTTCTATTGTAGGAAGAGATGATTGAATTCTTTTCGCCTTTCTTGACATCGTGACGATCCCATTGTCCAATACAGGAACCTATATCGCGACTGTTAAAATTTGATCACGGCGAGAGAAAAGTACTACGACATACCACATGCATTGGCCAAAACCATACCACCAAAATCCTCTAGTGTTTTCAACTGTCCATCTCTTTCAATCGTAGCTCTAATTTGTTCCGATCCCGGTGTTACATGAAAGAGTGATTTAGCCTTGATTCCATGTTGGAGAGCATCCTGAGCAATCGACGCAGCACGAGACATGTCTTCATACGATGAATTGGTGCAAGAACCGATTAGTCCGACAGATAACTCAGATGGCCAATTGTTCTTGGCAACTGTCTCTTTGAATTTGCTGATTGGCGTGGCGAGGTCGGGTGTGAATGGTCCATTGATATGAGGCTCTAATTCGGACAGATTGATTTCCACCAATTGGTCATATTCTGCACCTTGATCTGCCTTTAATTCTTGGGCATATGACTTGGCATAATCTGCAACATGTTTACGTTTTGTGGCTTCTAGATATTTGTACATAGGTTCGTTAAAGGGGAAAAGAGAGGTGGTAGCACCAATTTCGGCCTGTGAAAAAGTAAGCAGAAGAACAAGCAGATTGCAGATTGTCACCTACACCCATGTTACAACATGTGGCAAGTCCCGTGCATGAAAGACTGTCCACACCAGGACCATGATAATCGACGATAAACCCAGTTCCTCCCTTGACAGTCAAGATGCCGGCGAGTTTCAGAATAATGTCTACATTGATATTGTCAGTAAATGCTGGTGACGGCCGAAGAGAGGAATACTCACCCTTTGGTGACGTCCAGCCAGAAAGCTGTCCAGTTAATTTAACACCCAATACCTTTGGTGCTTTCAATTCCCAAGGAAGACCAGCCATGACATCAACAGCATCGGCACCACCGACTCCGATAGCAGCCATACCAAGACCACCAGCGTTTGGAGTGTGTGAGTCGGTACCAATCATTAGACCACCAGGGAAAGCATAGTTCTCAAGGACGATTTGGTGAATTATGCCTGAACCTGGTCGCCAGAATCCAATGTTGTACTTTGCACAAGCAGTTGCCAGAAAGTCGTAGACCTCTTTGTTGACTGATTGTGCAGTCTCCAAATCTTTCAAGGCTCCGACATTTGCCTCGATCAAATGGTCACAGTGAACTGTCGTTGGTGTGGCTACTTTTGGCATTCCTGCAGATATAAATTGAAGAATAGCCATCTGTGCAGTGGCATCTTGACAAGCAATGCGATCAGGTCTCAGCTTGAGGTAGGATTTACCTCTTTCCAGCTCCTGGTTGTGAGGATCGTCCAAGTGAGAGTATATGATCTTCTCGGCGTATGTGAGAGGACGATTAAGTCGTTTCCGAACAATGCCAAGGTTCTCGTTCATTTTCGAATAGTTGATGTAATGTCCTTTCTCCCAATTGGTCATCTCGACCTTCTTACTTAATGGGGAGTCATTGATTGTAGCAAAACCACGACGGCCCAGCTGTTTGCAATTGTTAGCACGATTTGCATAAGATAGCTATTCCCGCGCCGCTTACCAGCTTTCTTGCTGCCGCCCGCGCAGTAGCCATGATTATTTAACAATTTCAAGACACGCTCTGAAGATATTCGATGATAATAAGCTAGTACAGCTCAATAAGTTTCGACAAGGCAAAGCTATGTATCGATATTGAAAAAACGTCAGGCTACGTTTGTACCAACTGGTATACCAAACTTAAAACGGCCGAGCACATGCCGAGTTGAGCAGAAAATAGAAAAGATGGCTGGAATTACAGCCAATCAGAAAGAATATATTATTTGATCACGTGGGTGACAATAATTTTGTTCAATATTTTTTTTGCACAGTTTTCAGACTGGGTATCTAGATATCACACAGGAAAGCAGAAAAACATCAGATCGTTGACACAATATGCCGGCCATTAGGGGAATCAATTCCAAGAAAAAGACTCGTCGAAGATTGAGAGATATCGATCAGGTATACGAAGATCTCAAGGATGGTCGCCATTTAGAATTATACAAATCTACAAAAGCAGTAGAAGATTTACCTGGACTTGGCGAGCACTATTGCATTGAGTGCGCCAAATGGTTCGAATCAGAGACCAATCTTGAGAGTCACAAAAAGAGCAAAGTTCATAAGCGACAAGTGAAAAAGCTCAAAGGAGAGCCATATACTCAAAAAGAAGCAGAAGCTGCAACAGGACAAGCTCTGCCCGACAATGGTCCACGCAAAACGGTACCTATGGAAGAGGATAAGGTGTGAAGAGAAGATGTGGCTGTTCGACCCGATGGCCAGCCCGATCATACAAACGAATTTATACAATATATACTATTTATTATACAAGCGACGTGGCGGCAAGGTTGGATAAACTAGACGGGACTGTCAAAGGTTGCATGGATATGCTTGGAACAATTCACTAACTCGCTTGTCTTCCGAATATGACGTTGATCTCCAGCACATACAATGATTTATTATTGTAAAAGGGTCGACTGGTTCTTTATCGTGTCAACACCCGGCACGCGCCATGTTCCTAAATATATCCTAGACTCGTGAGTCGTTCTGGTACGCGGCCTGTCAGACCTTTCGTGGTCCGGGAAGGCGATCAATCCTGACCCGAAACTTCCACACCAATTGTTACCCACCAAAGTCTGAATCGTCATTTCTTGTGGTGATTATACGAACGTCCTAAAGTCAGGCTTGAAAAATTGGTCGATTCAAGGGTTCAATTCTTGTCACAATACAACATGTAGCAATCGATGTAACATTATTACTGTATTATGTAGTTGGCAAGCAAATAAATTCCGTTTGACACAACCTAAAGTGCCAAACTCTCCATCAGAAACAGGCTTGTTATTATCCGTACGTCGATCATACAGAGATGTTTTCCATGCCACGTGGCGTAGGCAATGTGCTAAGATTGATGTGTTCCGCGAGCAAGCAATTGCTCCATCCATTTTATTTATATATAGATATATAGCATACTTGGGCGCCTGATCTGACTTTGCGGCAGGACTAGCTTTGATATGACTGGCTAAATGCTTTTACGCAACGTAAGTTAAGCTGTTCTGTAGCAATCAAATCATGTCATGACACCTCATCAAAAATATACATGTACAAATTCAATCGGGCTTGCCGATAGGACCCTTGAAGATCACACCATCTACCGAACTCAAATTTAACCGGAATCAGCCAATCATAGAATCAAATTTGGTTTCAAGACTAGTGTGACTTGCACTTTCCCAAAATGAAACTAAGCTTCCAATAATCTACCACCCCCATTGTAATGTGATGGTTTCAAAACTAAATTTTACATTAATTTCTTCCGTGGATACCATGGTGTGAAGGATGGAAAAGTAGTTCCTAACCAAACAATCAATTACGGTAAGTATTTTCATTTACAACGTGGAGAGGTTCCTTAGCTACCACGAGGTGATTAGTTGTAGATACAGCACACATTTGCATCATTATCCGGAGAGCATAATTGCTTTATAATTTAGTAGGTCTAGTTGCTTGGGTCTTACAAATTACTCACTAGCGTCTGTATATCCAGCATTACCTCTGATAATTTTTTCCATATCCAATAAAGTTACATGCCTTTCCCTTCATAGTTTTTGATACACGCTCCAATGTCGATCTCATCTTTTATTACTTTACTTTACTTTTCCCCAGATCAGCATTGATCAATCTTAGCCACTGTGACCAAGATCTCTCTTTCCGATTCTCTTGTCCAAAATACATTGACCTTTGTGGTTGTGAAATATGGGAATCCATAGACCAGCACCAGGGGCATATGGCGGTCTGGGAAAATTATTATTAGGCTTCGGCTGGAGTTTGGTCGTGATTGGAATCATTCTCGTCGCACTGAGGTTTCATAATGCATCACGAAAAGCAGATCGTTTTCGATGGGACTTTATATGGATCTCCATAGCCATTGTATTCGGACTTTTAACACAATGCTCGATTACAATCTCTGTAGCTTATGGTTTGGGTAACCATATAAGTCTGTCTACTTATGCGTCAGCCATTACCGCCGCGAAATGGGCATGGATAACTATATTCGTCGGTGTTGTGTCATTTATCGCTGGAAAATTTGCAATCATCGCCTTGCTTATTCAAGTTCAAGGTCCCAACGCCGTCAAACGTAAATGGCTACTATACGGCGTGGGGTTCTGTGTTGCAATGACCGGGATAATCCAGCTTATCCTGTCAGCTACTAAATGTAGACCAATGGCGAGGATATTCAATCCATTTGTACCAGGAGATTGTCCTTTGGCAGCAGAGGCGCAACGTTTTTCATATTTCTGGGGATGTATGTGTATCATCCTTTTCTCCATGATGTAACAAAGACTGATAATCATTCCTATAGCGATGAGTGCCTTTAGTGATATATTCTTAGCATTCTATCCTGCAACTATAGTCTGGAATCTACAAACAACCAGGAATGTAAAGATAGGCTTCGTTGCTTTGATGGCTAGTGGAGCAATACCATCCATAGCCGCTATCTTTCGAACGATTAACTCTAGAGACGTGACCTATTCGAGAGATCCAACTTGTATGTCATCCATACTTTTCTGCAACTAGATTGTATTAATACTAACGAGATGTAAATTTAGGGGATCTCGGACGTTTCATCTTCTGGGCTAGTTTAGAACTTTATACAGTGATTATAATAGGTTGTATACCGCCTTTACGACCAGTCTTTATATCATTTTATCACCGTCTCTGCTCTCCTGATAATCTTACATCATTAGCTTCGATTACAAGATTCTCTGTATCTCGTATGACAAACAATACCAGAAATAAAGATGTTACGACATTGACTACAACATCGTTCGCGTGTCAGGACATAGCGGAAAAGGGTAACTTAAACTCTTCAATCACACAATTTGCTGCTAAAAATAGAGAATGTGAATCTAATGATAGAAGAGAAATTGAAAAGACTGTGGTTGTCAGTACATATTCTGCTCCTATGTCTGGTGAAAGTCATGTACAGCCACACGGTGATGGGAGTTATAACGTTAGTACAGTCGATCATGATGATGTGAGAAAAGGAGAATTTGGATATTATCCTCGATGAGATATGAAAGACGAGTCTATGAATATTGTATATTGAATTGTATATTGTATCTTGTATATTGCATTTGTATATTGTACTTGTTGGAAAATGTTATGTATATGGTCGATTAGCGTTATTTGTCTTTAAAATACGTTTATATGTGTCAATCATATTACTCAAACCACCTTACATTCAGTGGACTTTAATATGTACTTTTATACAAAAATCACTTTGTACTTGACGTTCTAGCTCTTAAGAATTCTTCTATCTGAGCCGGAGTTAATTTATCAACTAAATCATCACCGACAGTGCTTTGTTTCTCCGCAACTTCTGCAGGCTCGTCCTTGTTATGCTGCGTTTGTCCACCCAGTCCTACGAGATTGGCTACGCCAGAAGTGGCACTACTTACACTTTCCACCACTCCGGCAGCCACATCCTTCACCTTTTCAATAACACCTGGCGACGTCGTGTCTTGAGGATTACCGATCGGATGACTTTTCGGCGCTTGTCCTACGGTTTTTGTCTCTACGACGCCGTGAGAATCGCCGAACTCATCACGACGGATCTCGTGGTGAGTCGTTATAGGAGTAGGATATTGCGGTTGAGCGACCCCTTCGGCTTGTTGACGAGTGACTGTTGTGCCTTGACGGACGGAAGACGTTGTCGTAGGATTGTTTTCCGTGTTGACTACACTAGACGCTGATCTGTCTGGTAAAGAACTTGCAGTGTCATGACCAGCACCGGGGATATTATTGTTGACGGGCGTGGACACACCAGATGGTGGGCCGGAATGGTCTTGTTCGCTGGGTGATGGGACTCTGGGATGAGTACTGACGCCTGTTGGTAGTCTCGTCAAAGGCGTTGGTCTTTTCTTCTCTCCCACTACAAGATTGGCAGCTTCTGGTAAAACTTCATTCATCGAGGCGATTTCCGTCTCTCTTTGTTTGCCATTCTCAATCCCGACCGCAACAGCAACTAATTTACCGTCTTGCGATCTACGCCATCGTATCGGGCCGGTAGGAATTGTCTTGCCGTAGCTCTGATTGTTAGGATGAAGCCATTCGAAATTCTTGCCAACGTCAGATTGTACATGAGGCAAATCTCCCCAATTGTAATCGAGATCTCCTCCATATTTCTTTGGAATACTAGATCGGTCCATAAATTTCTCCAAGGTAGGCAAAGTATCGGCCTTTGACAGGACAAACACTTTGGAGACTGTAATCGGATCAAACCATTTCTTAACCCATCCCCAGACTGTGGGAAAAAATGAAGGTGCACCAATGACGAATATTCTGTCTAATGTTTCAGGATAATGTGCAGTTGCGAGCTCTGAAGCATCTGCCATGTGAGCTTTTAGGTTCCACATTTGCATCATACTAACACCAGTAAGATCGACTATATTACTCGATTGAGATACAGGAGTTTCGGGATACGGACGATCAGGCATCATGGAACATAGTGGGAGGACAAATTTACAAAGATTTTCGTACAAAGCAAAGAGTTGCAGCATCTTCGGAGCAAGCTTGGTTTTGATTGGTACGGGTGTGCTTGTCTTGTTTTCGTATTCGGATAATGCTTTGGAGGTTAAATTTGCTAGTTCAAAGATGTAGATAGGTATTCCTCGTTTATCACGACGGCCGATCCATTGTGGATACTGTCAAAAGTATCAGCACAAGGTATGATAAGTGAATCTAGGAAAAAGACAAGCGAAACTTACTAATCGACGAGCAATGTCGTACGCTTCGACGTCGATCGTGTCATAGAGTTTATCAATCTGATTGTCCTTTCGCCAATCTTCAGTATCTTTGAATTGCTTGAATGCATCTTTCACATTCCACTTTCGTGCTCGTAGAAAACGTCTAAATCTTGCACTCAGAACTGACCCGACGCTAAAGCGAGTTATCCATGCGTATTTTGATACTTACAGTAAAGTCTCATCATCATGACTAGCAGGACTTGTCCCTTGCTCGGGTCTATAGTAGGACTGCGATTGACAGTACTGTCTGAATTCCGCTAACGATGATTCTTGACTTTCGGACAAATGCCCGATATGTTCAGAAGGCCACTTTTCGACAAACATATGTTAGATATTAGTATGTCAGAATGAAGAAATAAATCTCTTACGGCATGGGCCTCAATATCTCTAGTTCCCTCAGCACTTGCCATGGCTTGATTACCTCAACTTACATCTTGATAAAGCAGACGCATTACAAATCAATTGAACTTTGATCTTTAGCTGACCAATAATGACGTCAAACCGCATTTATGCGGATTTAGGACTTAAAATTAATAATAAAATTGGAAACATTACATTGTTATTTAACTTTTATAGTTGTGCTGTAATAAATTATGATTTATTATACAATTATGCTTCTATCAGACTGTCGAAAGTCCTGTCATCATTCATATCAATCCGTGTATCGTTATCATCAGAGTCGTTCAACAATCTCGTGTTACCAAAAGCATCGTTGCACCATTCCGCAAATATACGACTACTCCATAATTCATCTTCCCGGCTTTTACCTTTGCGGCTTGGCTTGACAGACATTGAATTTCCCTTGACTTGGGTCTGTACATCCAGCCAGTCTTCATAGGCGAGAATGACTTGATCTCTGACTGCGGCAAGTAAGGTCTGTCGAGTTCTTTCGTCTTCCAAGTAGTCTGCAATTTTTGCTCGATACAGCGGCACGTTTTTTTCTATCAAACCACGTACCGCTGTGGCTGCACGTTTTGGATCAATCACGTTCTCTGGGTTGACTGACGGAATTTCAGCCAATGGCGCAATGACTTGAGATGCAAAACTGTTGACCAAATCATTGATTGCAACACGAAGCCTTCCATCAAGATCAACTTTCGCGTCCAACATGTTCTCCACCACACTTGGCAATAATCCAGCCGCGGCTAATTTGTACCACGAAGCTGGATTCCATAAGCTCCCACGCTCCCGTAGTTCGTAAAAAGTGTTCGTTAGACTAGAAAAATCAAAAGTTATTTCTGGAGATACAAATTCGATATCGAATGCAACGATTTGTTGCTTGAGTTGAAGTAATTGGGATATTAGGAAGAGGTTGGCGTCAGTCGTGGTCGTCTTGCTTGCTATTTGAATGGATGCGCTAACAATCGACTCTGTTGTACTGTGTACAATACGATGAGCCAAGTCATCAAAGACTACCGACTAAATCAACCACGTTAAGGAATGCGATGTCAATCTAGAGGGAGACAACTTACATTAACAAGCCGATATATACGGCTGAGCAGCTTTACTGCTTTTGGAAGTGTAGGGTACCAAGCAGCCCCTGTTTTGTTTAAATTTGACATGAGATAAGATGTTTCTCCATCAACCTCGTCTGATAACTCTTCTGTCTTTGACATAGCCCCAATAGTAGTTTTTTTGTCAGCCTTTTCAGAATCCCTTCGACCTGATAGTACTGAATGAGATACTTTGTCGCCGTTTGTCCTTGTTACATCAGGTCGTTTTGGATATTTGAGATCCTCTACTGTTGGTTTGAAGTATTCAATCTCATTTCTGAGCACTCCTAACGCTAAAAATACCAATCGCGTTTGAGCGTCTGCCAAAGCTGGTCGAATGAGTTGTGCAAAGTCGAATTGTCTTCCATGCTTACCATTCATATTTGATTCGATAAGCATATCCTCCTCGTCATCACTTTCGATGAAGCTAGTCTGCAAAAACGTACATAATTCGCATAGTTTTACCAATTTTGTTTCATGTATAGTTCTCGGTCGAAGATGATCAATTAGAGGTTCACAGAGGTTTTCTAAGAAATCATATACAGCCACATCAACGACAAACAATTCACACCATAGATTATATTCGTCCGCACATATACTTCGTGCGAAGCCGATGGCTGATCGAGCAAATGTCACTAGATCGTGTGCAGATGTCTCTACAGCAGCCATTTCATGTAATGTTTTTGAGATTAAAGGAAATATCAGCCGTCCGCGGGTTGAAGAATAACTTCCATATAGTTCATTCATCAAACTTTGATATTCTGCTTCCCCTTCGTTCTGCGCCTCGGCAGACGGAATCGCTCGCTTCAAGATCTCAAGACCCAGATCACGGAGATCCGGAGCAGCAACTCGAAACTTGGCATATAGCAAAGCCGATTGGGTAGTTTGACTCAACTGCTTATCGATAATCCGGCGCGAAACATCGGCAGCAAGACTTTGAAGCGTTTCAGTAAAATGGACTCGAATCAACGTCAATGCTCGGGTGAGTAACAATTTATAGCGCGATCGATATGAAGCAGCTTCTAATTGTTCAGGATGACCTTGCATATAATCTAAACACGTATCCAAGTTCGTCAACATTTCAGAAAAGTCCGATCTTGTGACAACGCTAGTCGCCCCCGGTGCATTGAGACGACGGGTAATTGGGTCGAGGTAAGCATAGTATTGAAGATTCTCTTTCACCTGATCGGCTATTCGGGTCAGTCGTTTCTGCTCTTCCAGGACTGTTTGACATTGCGCATGAAATGCATTTGTTTGCTCTTCCACAACTTTGAACGACTCTGACAAAGACGTCAAGAGACTGAGTGAAGACTTTGTGCTTTCCAATAGAGTGTCCAATTGATTTTGTGAGAGCTCAAGCTGTTCTTGATATCGCCTTGATAATCCCAGTTTGTAAGTCTAAGATAAGTCATAAATTGACCTTTTCAACTCACTCATATTTCTCATGACCAGCATCAAACATCTCATCTTGAATCTCATTCAGGCTGAATTCATTCGATTGTGTTTCCAAGTCAAATCCTAGCGTGCTCAAACGCCTACGTGACTGGGGTCCTTCGCTGTCAGAAAGCGTCGGCAGTTCGTACCTTCGTATGTTGTGCCATGACGAGCTTCGCGGTCGTACTTCAGGTACGAGATTTTCAAAGAAACTTGGACGTTTTACAGGAGATTTCTGTGCATCACTGGCAGATACTGGGAGAATTACGGCCTGGCAAAGTATCAGACTATAATCACAAAAAAGTAGATTTAGCTATATACATTGCTTTGCTGTGAAGCTTCTGTACTATGGACTGGCGATACCGACTCCACATATTGTGAACGAGATATAAGTCCGCTAATCCATGTGTCATCCATGCCAAACTTGTACTTCAGCCATCTGCTATGGATCTTCGACCGAACAGATTATTATTGTTGACAACATTCGTGAAGAGCTTCAGTGGAAAAAGATATCACGTGCGCAAGATTGGCAAGTTGTAACATCTCAAAATGGATGACGTCAACTCGTAATTATTACTGCAACACTGTCATCACGTTGAATCAATCTAGTTAAAAGCAACTTCCGGATGTCTACACGATTGTGCGGTCAAGCAGCTTATAGAGCGTCGTCTCTGTCGAACAGTTGTCACCAGTTCCGATTTGTAGTGCGACCAGCAAGACGCTATGCATCTTCATCAACGACAAAGTCTCAGAAGTCTATCTACTACCCATTGTTAGCGACCATTATATTCGGTGGTGCAGTGCTGTCATGGAACGATTCGCTCTTGATTCGAACATGTTATGCTGAGTCGCCAGATGAGAGTGATCTGGTTTTCGAGAAGCCTAAGCGAAGGAAAGGTGCTTCGAAAGAAGGAATTCGAGATCTTATCAGCTCACAACACTTGCAAGTAAAGAGGTCTTGGGAAAATCCTGGCGTCTATGCTTGGGGAGATAACTCTGGACGAGTTGTGGCGCCAGATTCTGCAGAAAATACAATAAAAACACCGAGGCGCATTGCTTTTTTCGATAATCGTTTATTGCGAGATATCAAGTTAGATCGCGATGCTGGAGCAGCGATAGATGAAAATGGAGATCTGTTGCAATGGGGTGCGGCTTATTATCAAGACTGTATGCAACCAACAATTACATTACGTGGGAAAGATCTGAGTTCGATAAGACTATCTCGTGATAGAATACTTGCTTTGTCTAAATCTGGATCAATATATTCATTACCAATCTCTAAGCAAGAACAAGAAGATGGGGTAAAGGCGAAGGAAAGTTCGTGGGTACCTTTTTGGTCCCGTAGTGCCGAGATCAGTTATCAAGGGCTCTCAATAATAAATCGTGGATGGTGGGAGAAGATTGATAAGATTGCTGCTGGACTCGATCATGGTCTGTTGCTGACCAATAAGGGACGAGTGTTCTCTGTCGCTACATCATCGAAAGGCGTTAACAAAGGACAGTTGGGTGTCAGTGGATTGCTCTCTCCAAACCTTGGCGAAATACATGAATTGAAGACCCTCAAAGGCTTTGAAGTCAAGGATATTGCGTGCGGTGATTCCCATAGCTTATGCCTCGATTCCGAAGGAAGGATATTCGGATTTGGAGATAATAGCTCAGGGCAAATTGGATTCGAGACTGGTACAGAAACATCTATCGTTGATGTACCGGGCTTATTATCTACTAACAAACTTTTCGCTGGAACATCACAGACGTCACGTATAACGTCAATAGCAGCGGGGGGCAACAATTCTTATTTTACGACAGAAGCCACAAAGGTCTCTCGACCAGGTGAGAATGTGGAGGATCAGCGTGGTTTGGGTCGCTTGTCGGCCGATACATGGGCTTTTGGCTCAGGTATTTGGGGTAATTTAGCCAACGGTAGATGGACTCATATTCAAAGTACGCCTGTAAAGATTCCTAGCCTGTCGTCGCTCTATGAATATGATGAAACGACACACAGCACAATTCCGATCCGCCTCGCTTATCTCACAATTGGATCAAACCACGCAGCTGCCGTCATGGATAATGTTACTTATACTTCTGCATCCAATAAAAGCACCGATCATGATACAAATTGGGGTGCTGATATTGTATTTTGGGGCAATAACGAGTTCTATCAGCTCGGTACTGGAAAGAGAAACAACTTGAACGTGCCTAGTTATATACAAGCACTAGATCAAACAGCCGAGCGAAAAGTTAGGGGTAAGGAAGAGCATAGATTTCAGATTACGCCAAGAAAATTGGTAACATTGGGTGACGGTAGGACAAAAGACGTCGAACAGAGGGTAGAATGTGGTAGAGGATGTACCGCTGTGTATTCGAGAATGTGTCAATAATGATTAAATAATGAATATGTACAGTTTCATTGTATATATTCCTTTCGTCGGTGACGTGTTAAAAAAAATGCGGGGTCATTCCTTCGGTCGAGGCCAAATGCTGATACTGTAGTGAAAAAAGGACGGGGAGGTTTGCTTTCTGACGTCATTTTGAATCCTATAGCATTCCTACAGGAATGAACACGAACTCGACGAGCAAATCCTCTTAAGATCCGAACGAGACCATTCTCGCCTTTTTTCTGACCCATCCCTCCTTCATCTAGAGTACTTCCAAAATGATGAATAGGTAAACTCTTGTTTTCGCTAGTATGCTGGCCACCAAGCCCATCGTAATCGCTTTTGCTTTTCCTTTTGTTCTATTACCCACAATCTCTGCACGTTTCTTATTTGAAAGACCTCAGGGTGATTCATTACGGCGCAGAATTGCTATACCTGACGTGGCCACAGTATATGAGACTGTCGCCACCGCTTATGTGGATGCTACTACCAACAATGTGCAGACACAGACTACTTGTACATCAAGTGATGTGGGTAAAGTGATTACCAGTGCAAGCTCATCAAATACCAGCCCAGCGAGTTCGGTATCAACAAACATGTATACACAGGCTGCGCCTGCGCAAACCACTGATAGTCAAGTCACTGATACGCAGGTCAATTATGTGCAAAACACTGATGTACAAAATAGTCATGTGCAGAATGGAGTTAAACAAGTTGACAAGTCCTCATATTCTCCCCCTCAACCGGATGATCCGACTAATAATGGTTTGTATGGTCCTGGTGGCATTCCTCTAATATCAGACGTCCAACAACATGCCACGCCAGATTGTTGGCTCAGCGCTACATTAGCGGCAATTGCCTATGCGAATTACCCGGCGTTACAACGTCTAATGACCCCTAGCAAAGACGGTAGTGTGATTAATGTGCTGTTATATGCTAATGGAATACAAGACACGTATCCTATCGCGCCTGTTATGGATAGTATTGGCGAAGCATTATCTAATGTCATTGCTAATTCGACAAATCCTGACCCGGCAACATGGCCAGCTACAATGGAACTTGGCCTCAAAGCACTGAGTAAGAAGCATGATGAACTAGGTATAAGTATCGATTTAAACACGCCAGGATACGCAGAGACTGCTTTCGAAAGCCATCTACGGCTCGATTAAATCTCTGCAGAGCTTAGACTTGCCGCATTCTGATATAACCATGGTTTGGCAAATGGTTCTTGATGCCCGCAAATATCCTTCAGTATCGCTGAGTTCTGACAAGGCCACCACAAAGTTAGGACTGGAAGCTTCTCATTACTATACACTGCTTGGCGGTGATAAATCTACCAACACTGTAAAAATGAGAAATCCATGGGGTCATGTTGCCAATGTTGATCCCTCGACTGGTTTATTGACAACTTATGGTAAGTCAGTCACAATATTCGATGATGGTGTATTTATCATTGATTTTAATGATTGGATTTCTACATTTATCAATGTAAAAAGTAATCCTATATCGACCTAATGTCTGTTTATCGCGGAGTTGTTGTTTGCTTTGGATTCGTAACAGATAGATTTATTTTATAGAATATATTCGAATGTCATCGTATTTTATCATCTTTGTCCTGATTTATTGCCTGAATAGAAGTTCAAGCTCGTATAGTCCTTTGTCTTGTGATTATCTGTATGACCTCTGATACCAATTAGGTGTTGGCGTTGCCAATCATATCCAACAAATCCCTCTGGCCATAAAACTCTGCAATGATAGTTATGATAGTATGCAACATTACAGAAGACGTCTCCACCTCTTCCTCTTTGTCTTGTCCCTCTTTAATCGTTGAAATATCTCCATCCTCCAATTTATTCAAAGCATTTACTTTTGCCTCTTCCAGCGTTCTCCCATTGTTTTTACTTCTATTCTTCTCTTTCCATTTCCTCAGCGTTTCCAACTTTTCCAAACCCCAAATACACCTCTTGCCTAATTCTCGCAGTGTCGATATCTGTTCACCACTCAAGACTCCTACGACGGGTAACAAACCCATCAAGATCCACGACCAAGTACTAAGATCTTGAGAAAGCGGCTGGTCGACAGCCAGGAGAGCTGTGATGTCTGCTTCCAAGGCTGTGATGTGATGGAGAAGAAACTGCAAATTCTTTCCCAGATGGACGAGTTGGGCTGTCGTCGCCGGGGGAGAGTGCGTCAGTAGAGATTTCGGACGACAAGGAAACGCACTATCTTCGTTGATAGGAGTGGAAGAGGAAGAGGAGATTGACGAGAGTATAGACTCTCGATGGAGGAGAAACGATTCGCATACCGAGGCGTGATACGTTTCGTTCTCTTGACGTTTGTTCGAGAGAGGAGATGGTGTGACTGGTGTGGAAAGGCCGATACACGCTCCGTCGGAGAATATCACCCCTCCTACTTGTGGAGTAATGTTGGAAGATCTTGGTAACAAATTTGGTTCCTGCTTGACGTGTACGACGGTCGGTAATTTCTCTGCTTCACTCCTGACGCTTTTTAAATACGACCATGCGTCGATTGTCAACCCATCCTGTTGATCATCGTCATCGTCGTCGTTCAATGTATTTGATTCTTCTATCCGTCTGACAGGTTCGGGAAATGCACCCGTTTGTCCGAAAAAGGGATCGACTTGTGGTTTGATCTTGGAGTTTTTGTTTGAAGTCTGCTCGTCTTGAATTTTATCGTTATAATACTCCAATTCATCTTGTTCATCGTCCTCTTTCTCGAGACTATCTACTTTAACTACATGTCCGTCATGGTTTTGTTCATGTTTCTTTAGTCTCTCTTTTTCAGACTTGAAATTTTGACCAGTAGTTGTTGATTGTTCATGGTTATTACTCTCGTGAATTGAATTCGTGTCTGGCACTACTGATTCAAGATCGTCTTCATCATCATAATTAATGCCATTGTGCTGTGTGTCGTACCCCATCCTCTGTCTTCTTCCATTCTCATTATCAAAATCTTTTCGTTTACGTTTTGTCATCATAAAAAAGTAGTCATCATTATAGAATTTGATTGGGTGAAGAATTCACAAAAATTGGAAAAGTTATCAACTCAAAGTTTCTTGAAATTTATTATTATATCTAAACATCATCTATCACCATTCATCTATAAATTTAATCAACAGAAGGTGCTGCGATTGATGGCTCAGGTGACGCTGCTCCTTTTTGTTCAGCCTCAATCTGCTGCTCCTTCTTCACATCTTCGTTGGCATTATTACTAGCAGGTTTACCATTGGCAATCTTGCCCGCAGATTTTGTAGTTTCTGGATTTTCACCTTCAGCTATTGTTCCTGCAAATGACGATTCTTCATCATCGCCTGCTGCCAAAACTTTCTGACCATTAGCTGCCACATGTTGTATTCTTGTCTCATAACGAGTCGAGAAAGAGACTTTACCACTCAGAGATTTGACTTCTTCCTCGTCCAAAATTCTACCATTCTCATCACGATAATCTACAGTCTCTTCGATAATCTCTCCGATATTATCCTTCTTTGCGGGAGCCGTGACCTCGACTTCGTCTTCTGGCTTCTCAGCAACTGGAGGATTTGCACCAACATGAGCAGCTTGTGACGTTGCTTGAGGACCACTAGAAGATGGTACCACGAGCGAGTAATCCGCATACTGTAATTTTCATTAGATTCCACAAGACGTATAAAGACATGATATATAAACTTACTGTCTCTGGGAAAGTATTGCAATCCCAGTCCCATGTATCAACCAATTGAACACGTTTACATTCACTCTTTGTCCATTGATTACCATAACCAAGAGGTGCATAAAGCATGAATACGATGATGCTGGCAGCCAAAAAGATGACTGCACCACTTTGACCAATCATGGGTCTTTCTTTCAATCCAAATGATGCGAATCTTGTGGTCACAAAATCGAACAATTGACTAAATACGATGATCCCAAAATACAAAGCTGGGAAATAGTGGTGCAAGAACAATTGTCGTTGCATGAGGAAAAAGGGAAAGTAGTGGAATGCCCAGCCAAGTACACTCATTCCAAGTTCGTAATCGAATCGCTTGAATTGCATGTGGGAATAATCGTTGCAGCTTCGTTGCCATCTGATGATAGCAAGTCCTTTAAAGGCAATGTAAATGGCAATTGCAGCAGTAGTACTCAACCAGATTAGAGGATTTCCAATGAGATATATCTGTCGGCTATCTTTGCCCCAAAAGTTGATTCCACGGTTAAGTATTGGCCAAGAAGGAGGACGAGAATCCCAGGCATGAGATTCAACAAGTCCAGCATTAGTGACCCACATGACTTTTTGTAGTTCCCAAAACTTGCCAATGAAACCAGGATTGCGGTAATTTACCTTTTCTGCATTTAATCCCAATGCTGCATGTTCGTTACTTTCCACGTACCAGATACTATTTGGTAGAGTACCTTGACGAGCACAAGTGACTTCCTGTTGTTCAAATCCCCATTTCGGTAGCTTGACTTTGTGCGAAAATACGGCGCATCCAGTCATGAGGTGAATAAGTCTAAACTTGGTTTCAATTGTACGGACACGTGTCTTTGCCTCTGCTCCATCCGACATACTCTTGACAATCTCGACACGGAAATAGTCGTTTGCATCTCCATCAAAGCCATCGTAACCATAAGCAGATACCTCATTTTGCCATTCAGCTTCACTTACAGGCGGACGAACGTCATGTGAATGAAGTCTGCGGTTGGTAGCAGTATGATAAAGTCTCAACACAGTACCATCCATAACCCAAGAAGGATCCAACTTGTCCCAGGCATCTGTGCCATTAATGACTGTTCCAGATGCGTCCAAAGGCTGTGTTTGATTTTCAAAGATCCAGACATTATTGGTATCTGCATGAGGGTAAAGGGTGATTTGTTGTTGTTTACTTCCAGTAGGATACATGTGGTTGTGTGAATGCAAGTAACCTCCTTGTGTATTGTGATGACGTATCGTTACTTTACTTCCAAGCGCGACATCAGCAGGGACATCAGCCATCCCCTTACCATTGAGCGTGGCTTGAAACTCTGATGACATGAAACCATCGCCGTCACCAGGGTTGACAAGGCATCGGAAATGAATTGCAAACATGGCCATGTAAAATGCAACAGGAATGACGATTAAACAGAACACGCGCGCAAAGAAGTGTTTGAACCATAGCCTTGGTGTCACAGTCTTGCTGTCGCCCAATAGAGTCCATAATTGTAACGCTGTAAGACTTCCGACCCATGCTATGGTAAAAAGCCCTACCCATTTTACACTGACTGTAGCTCCAAGTCCCAGACCCGAGAGTGCTAGCCATGTCCACCACTTTTTGGTAAAAGCCATTCGGGGTCCCTGTTCATGCAAGTTCATAAACGCGTTCCACGCAAGTGCAGTGAAGGCCGTGAAGAAAATTAATGGAGAGTCAAGAAGGATGAGTCGCGATTGAGTAACAAGACCATTCTCTGTGAATGCGTTGATTAATATGACGGTTTTCTTATATGTGACAGAGAGATGATACATACCAAAAAGGACCAATCCAGCACCGAGTGTTGCAGATGTAGTTTTACAGCCGAGTGTCTTGAGGATCAAGAACATTATCGGGATTGTTGCGACTCCGCAAAGTGCTGGCAGTAATCTCATTGCAACATATGGTACACCAGGTTCAAGATAGTCTTTACCAATGTCTTTGAAATCAAAACCACCGTCAAATCCTGCGAGCCAACCCGCGAGAGTTAAAAGCATCTTTGCCAAAGGAGGATGTACATCCATGAAGAACTTGCCCTTGATGTACTTGGAAGCAAATCCACCAAAACTATATACATCATAGGTCAACAAAGCATTCAATGACTCCGATTGACTAGTTATACTGACTGAACTTCATCAAATACGACACTCGAAGGCTGAGATAATCGAAATAGACGGACGAAAAAGCCAATAGCAGTTAGAGCTCCAATTATTTTATACTCATTGATTGGTAAGTTTGTGATATCATTGTTCTTGACGCCCTCGGAGCTAAAATCACGAGGCTTGTTGTTGTGCTTGTGATGCGCATGATGATGCGAGTCGACGTGGACTGTCGAGCGCGATTTCGACGACATTTCCTGATCCGTTAATTGAAGTCGTCCAATCTCAAGATTATGGGTGAGCTCTTGCTCGTCCGCAGATAACGACGATCAGAGACAATGTGGAGGGCGCGAGAATGACAAAAGTTTGAAGCTATATCATCAAAACTATTTTATTATGTTGAAAGCATCTACCAGCAGCATATATTTCCACAAGAGAACACGAAGCACATCTGCTCCCCGCATTCAGAAAAGGTTATCTTTTCTACCTTTGAGCGGGAACGGCGGGCCGGGCCGGATTACTCAAATTAGACAAGATTTCGAGTCATTCGCTGCACTAATGCTTACAAGGTACAAGTATGGAAATACGGTAAAAGAAAGCTCCGTCAATTTTCGATGTCTATAAGTATTGGCAAAACAAAGAGAAGGTCAAGCGTGGTCAGTCCGTCTCGCCAAGCTCGGATCTCTCTTTGATATTATATCTGCACTTTTATCACATCAACATCGACCGTAGAAATCGTTACTCCGTAGAACAGTGACAACAGAAACCGCAATGGGAAACAGCGCTTCTACTACCCAGCCGCGTGCAAGGCGGTCACAATCAGTGGATCCAATACCACAAATGATGCAGTACGAAGATCCACCTCCATCTTATGATGTTGCGGTTCAAGCTGCACCATTAACAATCCCGGAGAAGAGTGCGTTGGGTGATTTGTCTTTACCTAGCACTAAAACAGCCGTGGAAAAGTCTATCGATCTCCCACCGATACTGAGATTACCAGCCAAGATACTCGTCCGAGTGGCCGTCCTATTGCGACAGTTGGATCTTGACGCTATAATGATACATGAGGCAGATTATCAGCGTTGCTTGTATCTGCAGTCATCGCATCTTCGGAATTGGCACGATATCAAAGATGGTCTAATCAGCGATGCTCATGAAAACCTCCGCGATTTTCGTTCCGTAAGCAAAGTGTTTGCACAGATTGGTGCACAGGCTGCCATAGCTGTATCGGAGTCTGTATTACAAATGCCTAAAGTCTGGTCGCATGAGTTACCCTGGGAAGTAGACTTTTGTCCCTGGTCACAACTCATCATTGATGGAAGTAAAGCTCGGGCATCGCATTTAATGGCTGTGGCGCGCAATGATATATTGCGAAAAGCCGTGAAAAATATCAAAGTCTTAGTGGGTGGAGAGAACGATACCAAGGTTGGAGCAGATGTGATGCCAGTTCCTGAAGGAAAGGGTTTCCGACAATTCTCCAACTTATATTCGATCACCGCTCGCAATGCTTTGAACCACTTTGAGTCACCGAGGCCCACAAGTTTGCACGAGGTTAGCATTGATCGCCCGTTTTTCGAACGTTTGTATACTTTGCTTTCTCATGTAAATAATGCTGGTTGCAAGATAACTGCCCTTCGTATCACGGACATTGATGGTAAATCTGTAGTTTTAGATGCCAATGATCAAGTCCCCTCCGCTCTTTTGCAGGTCTTGGGAAATCTCACATCCTTGGAGCTTTGTTTCTGGCAGAGTCATGCACCCCATTACCAGGATGCTTGGCCTAGTGGTGAACGCAAAGTTTGGAAATCAATCATGGGGCTCGCTGTCAATCTCGAAAGACTTGCAATATGGAATGTACCCAACAACAAGCATTTCACTTCAACGGTCTATTCCCACTGGGGAAGATTCGACGACGACATGCAGATACTAAAAGCTCTCAAGACCAGAAAATTGCGATCATTAGAACTTGTAGATGTTGGAGGTTCAGGTGTTCTATTAGCAGATGTCATTTGTCGTCAAAAGAGTACACTTGAGGATCTGAAGTTGTCACTAATACGTTTAGATCCTAAAAAGGAGGCATGGCCACCATTTTTAGAACGTCTCAGTCAGGAGACGAAGTTGAAAGAATGTATTATCGAACAAGGATCTTTTGTTGGACCGCGGACGTGGGAAAAGTATGATGATTGGTATCTTATTCGTGATATTGCAGACGCATATGGTATATTAGATCCAACAGGTCATAGAGTGACTCTCGATATAGGAGCTTATCTTTTGTCGAATATGTTGGAGGCTGAAGCAGATGCGCAGTCTATCGAGAAAGATTTTTGATGTACACGTCACTACGTTTCGTAATGGTAATCATTTTAGCAAAGTAAATTTTGAACTTTATATATTGCAGCTTAATTTTTTGTACGTCCATTTGTATATGAATTACATACATTACCTTTTGCAGTCCGACAACGTAACCTGCTTCAATAAAGGCTCAAGTCGGACAACATGGCCATGGAAGAGATAGATGATCCGTCTGTACTGCCTTTCAAGGCGCCGGCTGATGTCACGATACCTCCAAAAGCAATTCGAAACACGCTCGAAAAATCCGCCGAATTTGTTGTCCGTCGTGGTGTAGAATATGAGCAGCGCATGCTCACACTTGCGAAAGAGAATCCTCAATTGCAATTTATATTATCAGAGAACCCATATCACTCTTATTATCAATGGCGAAAGACAGAAATCGCCGCTGGACGTGGATTATCAGCAGCAGATGGAACAGGTCCGGGAATACAAACGAAGAAGGGGAAGCAAGGTCCTACAGCACCTCCTGAGTTTCATTTTTCCGCCAGAATGCCTACTACAATCAGTGCAGTCGATCTGGATGTTGTTAAATTAACTGCACAATTTGTCGCGATAAAAGGTCCATCTTGGACGACAAAGTTTTCACAAACATATGGCCAAAATGCGCAATTCGCGTTTCTTCGTCCACAGAACAGTTTGAATCAATTCTTCAACAGATTAGTTGATCAGTATCGAGAATTGAATTCCGATAATACTGCCGGACAGAAAGCGCGATTGGAAGAGTTGGACTTGAACGTTAAAGATAAATATCATATTTTAGGAAGAGCAAAACAGAGAGCAGAATGGGTCAAACATCAAGAAGCACAAAAGATTAGGAAAGAAGAAGAGTCTGATGCGGAAAAGATAGCGTATGCGCAGATTGATTGGCATGATTTTGCAGTCGTGGCTACCATTGAATTTACAGATTCAGACGAACAAGCCGATCTCCCCGCTCCACAAACGTTGAACGATCTTCAATCAGCATCGCTTGAACAAAAGGCCGCGTTTGGTGCTGCGCCAGGAATGATGATTGAAGAAGCCATGCCTGAAGATATGGAATTCTGGACCAATCCACACCAACAACCGCAGCAGCAACCACAACATTTGAATCCTATTCATCCAAGTCCACCTGCGACATTCTCACAAGTTCCTCCACCAGCACCTCATCCTCATCATCTACCTACTCCACCTCTACTCCATCACCCTTCCCCCTTTCCTCCTCCATCTTCCATCTCTCCCTTGCCTAATCCCTCTGAACCATCTCGACCGCCGTCAACTCTTGGTCCGACCGGTCCTATCCGGATCAGAGAGAACTACACGCCTCGAGCACTACAAGCACGACAGGCCGCTGCGACTACAGTCCTGTGTCGAATCTGCGGTCAACAAATCGAAGCAGCGGCTTATAACGAACACGTACGGATCGAACAACTCGATCCACGATGGCGAGAACAGACACGTATAGCGCAACAACGCAGCTCTACTACAAACTTGTCTACATTTGACGTGGCGAATAACTTAAAGAGGTTGGCTAGTCAACGTGATAACGCCGCGCTAGATGACGCGGGGAGAGATGCGAAAAGAATCGATCTCAACGGTGCTGCTTCGTCTTCGGCAGGGATGAATATGCCAGTCTCTGGACCAGAAGTCATGGTTGGACAACAGCAAGTACAACAACAACAACCACAACCCAGATCATTAGACGTACAGGAACAATTGAGGTTGTTACAAAGTAAATACGGTCAACAGCCGCCATCACACTAGATGTTAATCATCAATGGCATTATTGTATTATTGGTTATATAATTATATAAAAGTCGCGCGTTACATTACATGCGTATACATAAACTACTTGCTATGTATAGTGATTGATATAATTTATTGTTTCTTCTTCGATCCACTCTCTTCTTTTGTGACAACGGGATGTTTGATGGTCAAACACCAAATATCCAAGTAATCACAAATACTGACAATTACATCTACCACAAAGCTTCCATAGACTCCGACTGCGAGACCAAGACACATGAATACAAAAGCTACTCTGTAAACACTCCCTTCGTCACCCAAACTAGCAGGCCATCCGAGGGGTTTACCAATTCTGTCTTGTAAAATAGGTCCGATACTATCACCTACTCCGAATAAAAGTGGAGCAATAAGAAGATTCATGTATGGGAAGCGGTAACGTGTCAAGTGAGCTGTGATCATTTGCCCGACGGAATAAGCGTTGATCAGACCTACATACAACACGAATGGAATCAGATGTTCACTCAGTATCGTAGGGTTGAGATATAAATAAATTGTAATCAAAGTCCAGGCTGTGAAGAATGGTGCCAAACCTAGCAGAGCTTTGTGTGGATTCTTCCCCTCTGCTCGTCGAGACGCTAATACATGTTGTGCACTGTGATTATCAATAACAAATCTACTTGAAGTATAAAGGGATAAACATACCTTGCAACAGTATTGTAGATCAATACAAGAGCGCCGTAGATCATGTACCATTCGTCCCAAGCTAAATTATATATCCAATCGGGTATCATTGGACTTTTACTGACATGTAATGCAGCAAGCATAGATTGTTGCCAGAAAAGTCCTGTGCCTTTGATTGCAGTAAACATATATACAGCACATAGAGAGAGGATTCCCTCTACGGGACCAGAAACAAATCCGAATGTTAGAGTTTTGGTATGGAATTCATCCCAAGTTTGAACATAAAACGTCAACAAAGCTATAATAAAAGATTTAGTGCCAATATACGGATAATGGAAGTGATGGGGATGTTGTCTAACATGCAAATAAAGTCAACATGAGCTTCCAAGATTGTCCCCAATGCATTGCAGCAGCGAACAATAAGACTTCCAATGTTGTATTCAATGCGTCGACGCCATGGTCGAATAATTCCCCAAGGGGTCCACTTTGTTTAGTTCGTCGTCTATTCACCGTCAACTAAAGTTCTGATTGGGTTCAGAAGTGAATCAGATGACATACGCTTGAGTACCGTCTACAGCGTCAAAAGTCTGGTAAAAGAATAATCCGATCGACCAACTTGCATAAACCCATCTCGGACATTGTTGATCCATCGTAGGCGAATAATACAACATTGTCAAAAAGTTGATAATGATAAAGGAAAACCCCGTCAATGTAATCTATCTCCATGATTAATTAAGTCTGTGCAGATCACTTTACAACGGTAAAGGTGATGAAAATTTACCAGATTAGGTCTGTCAAGTTAGTACTACATAATAACAATAACGAGAGCATGCAGTGACATACGCCATAGATAATGGAAACATGTTTATGACAACATTGTTATAGAATGGCTTGAGAATATATTTTGATATCGGACTTCGGTCTACAGCAGAATATTTGTACTGCTTGAGACCGGGTAGCTGTTCTTGTCGTACGTACACCATTGTGGCGAGACCTCTTGGTCGTCGAAACAGATACCGAGAAGAGGAGGAGTAAATGAGGTCAAATCAAATGCTCATTGACATATCATACAAGTCTAAACGGAAGTGAATGCAAAAGGAGCTTGATATTTTACAAAAGCAAACATGGAAAATTCATGGTAACTATGCGATGACGTCATCAATCATCAATCGTCATGGTTAGCTCAGATATAACAAACGATACTGATGATCAAAAAGAATGGACTGATTGATAATAGGAAAGCAAGCACTATGATATGATATATTGGCTCAGGTAATTAATGATGAACTATGCAACAGGACTCCATGGCATTGGGATCAATATCCGACTTTTCATCGACTGAATCAATGGTACAGTCTTGTGAACTGTTTCACCCCATCCAGATACCTCCCAAGTCTGTTCTCTCCGGGCCCTTCTTTCTTCAAGATCCGCAAACTGCCATAAATGGTGTACAGTGTTAAGATCTCCTATTTGTACAAACCATGCACCTACACCTTCCATGACTTCTCTTCTTGCTGCCAGACCTTTTCTCCAATGTGTTTCCCATTCTAGAAGATTACCAGGATGTAGCGTGTAAGATCGTAACTCGAACAAACCACCAAGTTTACGGGGTGCTACAGTTGGCCAGAATGAAAACTCTTGCATTAATGATGTTTTCTTTGATACAATCATTGAACTCAATCTACGGTCAAAATCTGGAAAGTCTGATCGATTTTGCATCGAATGGAGTGTCTCGTGGAAACCTGAATATCGTTGATATTCCCATATATGAACTAGTCATCCCTGTCAGTAACATGTATATTGATCTAGGAAGTAACGTTTGACTCACCAAACGTATCACAATCCCCCACTTCTGTTCTCCAACTCCCAACTAGATTGACTTTGTTCTCCGATGTACCTGCAATTTTAGGATACCATTCTCCTACTAATTTGACATACTCATCAACCATATCAGGCTTCACTTGATGAAACACAATACTATGCACATATTTTCCTCGAGCAAGAACTTGACTGAAACTACGGTCGAGCTCTTTTTCCAATTGTCTGCCTTCTGGTGTTCCATATATCAAAGTCGAAAGCGGTCCACTCTTTTTACTATCATCCTCTTGGGCTGTTTCCGCAGTCGCAGCTTGTCCTGATCATATATAGTTAGTGAACTGTTTTCATGATCAGAAGATGGGAAATGATAGCCTACTAGCTGCTTTTTCCCTTTCGTGAACTGCATCAACCTGTCGTTGTCGCCATTCTTGTTGTCTTGCGTCAAATTTAGGGCCCTGATGCGGTTTTATGTCTGATATGGACGGCGCTCTAGCTGCTAGTCGGTACGCAGATGTGACGAATGACCTTTGAGGATTGGCTAAATTTGTCATTTGGGATAAACATCTTTTCCCAGCCATTCTGATTTCAGAGTTCATATTCTGATACCAATGGATTCTCTATGATTGTGTTTAGTGTTATATGTTCTCAAAATACGTCAATTGTTATGTTTAGGTTGTCGATATGCAATTGAAGAAACATGGTGATTCTACTCCACCAGTTTCAATGGAATGGTTCATGTCAATGTAAAAATGCGGGGCAGCTGTTCAGCTTTTTGGGCCAAAATTATTGAGACAAATTTTGGTAAGCAGTTTTGACCACAGAAAACCAAAAATGCGACCTGCTTGGCTTGCGACACTTGACTCATAACCCCAGGAGTTTGATTTGATGCTATGCCGCTGTCGACATGCTCGGCGGTTGACCGAGGCATCATACTTGGATGCATTGAGTAATGTTTTCATCCAACAGGGATCACAGAAAACAGTTGGACCGCAGTCACTCAAACAACAACGAAATGGCAGTAATATACCGGGTCCGCTGGAAAGCAGAAGACGTCTAGAAAAGAGAAGGATGGGTGTCATGACACACTATGATTTGGGTCGACCGTCGCAGTATGGCGCTGGCAATTCCGTGTTAACCTGGATCAATCAATTATTCACCCCATATCTGGCCTTGGACGAGTGGTCATGGCAAGCCCCGTCGCATAACGACCATCCAGTACGAGAGGGCGAAGGAACAGATACAATTACAACCACAGATACCCTAGAATCAATCAGGTCCGAGTTCTGGACACCAACGCCTATAGATGAAATGGCAATTGTTGCAAGTCAAGCAGCATTGACTTATCTTTTGGACTCTGCCATCAAAAACGATTTCGATTTATCCTTGACAAGAGAGTTCTTCGACTCGGACATGAACATATCGTTGGGAATGAATATCTCAAGGTTGATGGAATGGTCGTTTGGTATGACTTGTCCAGCAAAAGTTCGCTTCTACTGCTGCAAGCTCGTCTCTTATTATATTGGTCACGGTCGAATCTCTCCAAGTGAGATATCTCAAATAAGTCTACTGATGATGAACAATGGCAAGAGAACGTGTGGTTCTATCGAACAGGATTCAATGATCAAATTAATGGCTGATTCATTCGCCCGATGGCTACGTAGACACCATAACGGCAGTCAAGGTGGTCAAGCGCATATTGTTGCACAGTCACTGGTAGACTTGCTTATGACATTACATATAGATGTTGCGTCGCTGACCAGGATGACTGTCATGATTGGTGATCTCCCTCTTACATTGAGGGAAACTCATCTTGACTCGATTGCACATCGTCTCATCAATCACTTGAGATCGGATGAACAGCTGATTCAGAAATATCTCACGACGATGAAGCGAAGAGTGAAGCTAAAGTCTCCACATTTGCATGAGTGGCTCGACCGGATTATCTTTAAGATCACGACTCTATTGGTCGACACTGTTGAATCAGCCCCGATAAACTCAAGCCATCTAAAGAACTGGCTTATGCATCTACATGATTCTCACAAAGCAGAGCCGTTCAGGAAAGAAACATGGACGCGACTATCTCAAATTGTGACGAGCTCATCATCGTCAAACGTCCAAATCTTGTATTCTTGTATATCCCCACAAGCGAAATTCCCACTTCCTACCTACCACGTATATCATGGCAATGACTTCTTCGAATTAGACGGGCCATCAACAGAATTATTCAGCGCTAACTTGTCGAGTTGCAATGCACATCAACTCGAAAATCATCTCTATCGCCTCATATTGCCGACCTCCAAAAGACAATTGCCGTTTTCGCGGAAGAAGAAAGTGCCAGTTCTGCATCGAGCATATCCTTGCGCTTCACTCATGTCAATTCATGTTCAACAACTAGAATTGCTTGCCCAAACTATATCACAGACATCACAACTTTCTCCCCAAAGAGCGTTCCGTCTTATATGGAAGCTCTATCGCTTCCTGCGCGATCATCAAGTTCCTGTATCGAGAACCATGTCGCGAGCTATCATACACGCGGGACTGACACGGCCATTTCAAGAAAACAAGATTATTGATCAACGCAGATGGTCACGTATTATACGAATAGTCAATCAAGCGGAGGGTTCATTGATTGCTTCTGCTCTAGACAAGGAAATATCAGCCGCTGTTGCTGATACGATGATGAAGATCGGCAAAAGCAAAATGGTAAATAACACCAAAGATTAATAGTTTGCAAATAGATGATTGTGTGTTATATTAGTATATATATTTCGTGCAACCTGTAACTCTCTTTTCCGAGGCTCGATGTGATCTTTGATCAATACCATTCATATAAAGAAACGGCGTAGTGTCTAGAAATTCGATTAGTCCATCAGACATGTCGAAACTTTACCATCACTTTCGGTGTATGTAAACGTCCGTGTCGGATTAGCATGCATTGACGTGAGACGTGAGAACTATTCAGTTCGATTCCGGTGATGAGTGGCTTAATGTGGCTCATGTGCGGTAATGATGAGCTAGTAATCATAGCTTCGTGATACTCCAAGTAAATCGGCCCTAATATCTCTGGCTGGACTAAATTTTGTGTCTTGCGCTACCTTTATTCCGTCCTTCCCTTCAGCGGTCTAGTAAGCCTGGATCTCGAGACACCTGAGAAGACCAGCCCAACATCTTCAAGGGAGAATCTTGTCAAGCTACCGAGCGCCATAGAGAACCTTTGGAAGAGCATAAGAAAGAGAAAATATACTCCATCATCAGGCTGTAAGAAATACTCGAAAATGGTACCGACAGTGCAACTTATCTGCAGGTGGTCGTGTATTGTTTTGTATGACCTACTGTGCTCCCAAGAACGGTACCAATATCTTCCTGCGTCCAGCCCCCGAACGATTTCATAACTAAGCATACCATCAGGTCGCCCTTTCGGTTTGCCCTTTTGTCCGATGCCATGTGTTGATAACTCACTCAAGTAAGCTATATTCTTCGTTCGACATAAATCAAAATACTCCACGACATTGTCCTGTAATGAGACATAATTACGTCCAACCCAAACTAACCCTTTACTTCGATATGATTAATACCATCTACCGTCACAATTAGTCTGTTTGAAAAAAGGGTTCGTCTTAAAACTAGCTCCCAATAAGATTAGTCTTTCAAGGGAAAAAGGAGCTCAAATAAAAGTTGTGTGTGCGTGTAATATTCTTGGCAACGCTGTTGGTGTCCTTGAATGGTGTTATTCTTTTCCTTCTTTCTAGCATCGTCACAGTCGATGGTGATTATATATCTGCTGCTTCAAGTCCGAGCGCTCCATTTCATGATATCTTGACAGAGCACTTTGCTGGATATAACCTGACAGAGCATATTTGGGGTCAAAAGAGAGTGTCATATCTTGATCAGATAGCCTGCGAGATTATTGTATTGCCGTTTCATGGTAGGAGGATGACTGACAGTAACTCGCAACTAGCCGTAGCCTTTTACAAGATCTGCGACTCGATGGGGATAACTTGGCGCATCAGCTTGTGCTATAGATGAAGCACAGTCAGACACATAACATCAACCTTCAAGAAAGAGAGGGCCTGTGCAAGACTAGTAAAAGGATCGAGAGATCAAGGGCGAGCTGTCATGAATCGTCTCTGCATTGATCGTTTGTTTGCTGTTAATGTTCTATATCGTACATTTGCTTGCTGTTATTGATCTGTATCGTTCCGTCGCTCAATGTTATTGTCCGTTCGTTATATCATCGTTCATCTTTACATTGCGTTGGTTTTTTGTCTTCGTGTTGCTTGTTTGTTTTTACAATGCGTTCTTCTGGCTAGGGATGGGTGTTCTATATGACCGTTCCACGTGGCTTACCAGAGCTATGAAACGTATGATTGAAGCTTACGAGAGTACATCTTCGGCTATAGTAGGACTGCCAGAGTACATCTTCGGCTATGATAGAATCGTCGAGTAAATACGGGGCTGCGATGCGAGTACCGTATTGATGCTGATACATCACTCATCGTAG